>Ga0209638_1000261_pt1 | contig 35601 bp, 32 predicted proteins | sample BarGraNGADG00211_FD_184490 | JGI IMG/M metagenome (GOLD analysis project Ga0209638, IMG submission 184490) | Arctic peat soil microbial communities from Barrow, Alaska - Barrow Graham LP Ref core NGADG0002-211 (SPAdes) (version 2) | ecosystem: Environmental > Terrestrial > Soil > Wetlands > Peat...
CCAATTTCGGACCCCCAGGATAGCTAAAACTATCGGGACGATAACTGTGGGAATGGATGGCTTCCACAAGGCGCGTCCCAGTGTCTTGTAGGTCGATCTACCCCACGCGGAAAGTGGAGCAATGCCCATTAATGCCAGCAGTGCACCGAATAAGGGTCCGTTGGCGCGTATATAAAATGGAGGTCCCACGGTTACTTTCTGACCCGTCACCAATTCCGAGATCAAGGGGAAGATAACCCCCCAAAAGCAAACGATAAGCACGCCCATGAACAATAGGTTATTGAGTAGGAAAAGCGCCTCCCGGGAAAAAAGGGAGTGCATTTCCACCTCGGCTTTCAGGTCTTTCCAGCGATAGATTAGGAGAGCTACCGATGTGACAAATGTGACCCCGATAAAGACAAAGAACATGGGTCCGATCGCGCTTTCAGAGAAGGCATGTACAGAAGATAGTACGCCCGAACGGGTCAGGAAGGTCCCAAAGATGACCAGGGCGTAAGTCAGGATGATGAGCAGCATGTTCCATTGTTTGAACATCCCGCGCTTCTCCTGGATCATCACGGAGTGCAGGAAAGCCGTCCCGGTCAGCCATGGCATCAAGGCAGCAATTTCCACCGGGTCCCATGCCCAATATCCGCCCCAGCCTAGCACGTCGTAAGCCCAGCGCATTCCCAGCACCAAACCAAGTGATAAGAACACCCACGCTATCAAGGTCCAGCGGCGGGTCAGCCGGATCCAGCGATCATCCGATCGTCCGGTAACCAGGGCAGCCATTGCGAATGCGAACGGGATCACGAAAGCCACAAAGCCCAGGTATAACATCGGTGGGTGGATGATCATCCCGGGATGGCGCAGGAGCGGATTAAGGCCTTGTCCATCCGATGGTATTAGTGGGAGGGCTCCGGCTGGAGCGAACATGTGCGCAACGATATCGCCTCCGGAGGTTTGCCACCAGCGCGCAAAGGGGTTTTCATAAAAGATGGATAGACCAAGGAAAAAGGCCAGAGTTACCGATGTCACTGCGATCACCCATGGCAGTAACTCCCGGTCACGTTCCCATTTTCGCAGCGTCACTGCAGATGCAAAAGCGGACATCAGCCATGACCACAGGACGAGCGAGCCTGCCTGTCCGCCCCACAAGGCGGTTATTTTTAGATAGAACGGCATCTCGTTACTCGTCACCGAATAGACATACTGGAGTTCATAGTGCCCCGTCACCAGCAGGTAAATCAACGTAGCAACCCCCACGGTGATGAGCGGGAATGTTAAAAGCATTGCCAGCCGGGCGGTTTCCACCCACCGGTCCGACTTGCTGAAGTATCCGGCTACTGCGGCACCCACGCTGAAAAGTGCCAGCAGGAATGTCAGCACGAAAATGCCAAGTCCTAATTGTGCAAGCATGAAGACTCCTGGGGAATTTTTGGTAAGCAGGCCGGTGCTATAACTGCTTCTTGCTTGAATCTATAGATTTTTACTTGATCGGGAGAATGCTGACTAAATGAAAAGCTGGTTAAAGGATTTCCGGTACTTAATAAATCCATGATTCAATATTCCTAATTGCCGTTGCTCACCTGGCTGGGAACGGCTTCCTGGTACTTGGTGGGGCACTTTAGTAAAAGTTCATCCGCATAAAAAATGCCATCATCGCCTAGATGACCGGTAATGATTGCCTGGGCTTCATCACGCAGCAAGTCGGGTTTTGGGCCGTTATAAACAATGGTTAATCGCGCCCGGGTTGGGTCGGTAACCGCGGTATGCAGCACGGCAGCCAATCCACCACCCATTTCGATGGCTGCGTTGTCACCCGGGACGTGCGCGATGTCAAATGTCAAATCCATCGTATTCGGGTTGTACGAAATGGTGGTACCAATAACTGCGCCTGAGATCCTCAGGCTTTGGCCAACCAGGGTAGTGCCTTTTGCCTTTAATTCATTTACCGTCATAAAGTACTCAGCGTTCGCCTGTGTGGCCGAAACGATCAAGTAGATGATTGCTGCCAGGATTAGACCCCCTCCAATAATGAACTTTCCGCGCCCTTTCAGACCCGTTTTCAGGGAATTCTTCATCTTCTACCTCCTAAATTATTTCTCTCTGGTTCAGTGTAATTGTACATAAGTAGATTAACGCAAGGTTAGAATGGGCAAAACACCTATCATGATTAATGTAATTGAATCAAACCAGTGCGGATGGCAAATTTCACCAGCTCTGTCCGGGAATGCATGTTGAGTTTATGCATGATTCGTTCGCGATGGCGGGAAATCGTCTTGGGACTAAGTTCCAGTTGTTGCCCAATCTGCTGGTTGTTGGACCCATGCGCAACCAGTTCCAGCACTTGGCGCTCGCGCAAGCTGAGCACGTCCAGCCCGATCATGTCCACTTCGTCGCTTTCTGATTGCGTCGAAGGTTGGGTTTGCGCTGACTGTCGTGCCAGGCGCTGGTAATCTTCCAACAGCCAGCGAGCCAGGGCTGGCTGGAGAAAAACATTCCCTATCGAAATTGCATGGATCGCCGCAACCAGGTCGTCCCCAGCAGCCTGCTTGGTAATGTATCCCGAAGCGCCAGCAGCCAGCATTTGCATAAAGTATTGTTTATCGTCGTGGACGGTTAGTGCCAGGATCAGGCATTCCGGACACAATACGCGCAGCCGCCGGGTGGCTTCCAATCCATCCACTCCAGGCATCGTGATGTCCATCAGGATGACGTCGGGATGAGCTGTCATGGCTCGGCTGACGGCTTCTTCCCCATTGCTGGCCTCGGCTACAACCTCAAAATCTTCCTGGGTTTGCAGGAAATTTTTTAACCCCACGCGCACCACCTCATGATCGTCCACGAGCATTAACCTGATTTTTTTCATGCTTTTATTATTCCTTTTTTGAAAAAGATTAAGGAAGGATATCAAACACGGGGACTGCAACTTCTACAACCGTCCCAATGCCCGGCTTCGATTCAATGCTGAGTAGACCGCCTACGGATTCGACCCTCTCCCGCATCCCGGCCAGGCCCCAGCCCTGCGGTGGAACAAAGGATTGGACGGGGTCAAACCCGGCTCCGGAATCTTCCACTTTTAATGTGATCTCTTGGGGTTTGAAGTCCAATGAAATTCGCGCTCGCCCTACTTGTGCATGGCGCACAACGTTGTGCAATGCTTCCTGTGCCACGCGAAAAAGAACGGTTTCAATTACGGGGTCGAGCCGCCTAGCATTGCCGTGGATGTTGATCGCCACTTCCAGGCCTGCCCGTACGCTGTCGTCCTTGAGGTATTCCAGTGCGGAGATCAGGCCCAGGTCGTCCAGTTGAGCTGGACGGAGATCGTGGACCAATCGATAAAGTCCTTGTGACATTTGCTTGCTAAGACTTTGCAGCCGGTCCACCATGGTTTTTACTTCCTGGCGGTCACAAATTACGGTTTTTAAAGTTGCCAGTTCAAGGGAAAATGCGGTCAGCACCTGGGATGTTTCATCATGAAGTTCCCGGGCAATTCGGGATCTCTCATCTTCCTGTGCCCTGACGGTGTGCCGCAGTAATTCGCGCCGCAGCGCCTCCCGCTTGGACAACTCTTCCTGGATTCGTTCCATTGCTTCAAGTCGCGCTTGTTGAACCGCAAGCAATTGCAGTTGCCTGTCCTTTTCCACGATTTGTGTGGCGCGAAGAAGACTGAGCGTGATCAAGACGGCCAAAAGGGCTCTGACAACCTGTATTGGGAAGCCGGCAAAGGTTTGGAATCCAGTCGAGTTAAGCAAGCGCGCTGGGAACATGTCTATCGCTGGTACAAATAATTGTGTAAGTCCGTACAATCCAAACCCGATGGCTGCCCATGTAAGGAAAACCATTACCCGTCTTTTCCCTGCAGACAGCGCACTCATTGCTTCAGCCCTTAAGGCCATGGCAGCCAGAATTGCCCCTGGTACTGCCAGCAGGTATCGGCTCAAAACATCATAAAGGTTGACCAGGAGCGTGGTTCCAACCCGGTAGGTAAATATTGCGCTGCCAAGGATGAATACTCCATACACGATCAACACCCCCCAAACGACATATATAGAAATCCCGAGTTTTATGTTTTGCGCACGCAGGGTCTCGATTCCATAAATCAATAGGGAGCAGAACGACGCTACCAGCAGCCCTAGCCGCAGCCAGAGAACCCAGGGGGGTAATTGAATCCCGCCTGAAACAGGTTGCAGAAGGTAGGAGTCAAGCCATTCATGCACCCCATGGATCATTCCAAATGCTGCCAGCGGACGCAGCAGGCGCGCCTCCGTCAGGGCGGGGGAGCGCTCGGATTCAAGCGCAAGTGTGAGCCCCATCCCAAAGAATGCGAGCCCATATGCAAAATAGACGATCAGTAAAACCAGATTGAATGATTGACCAGACATTATCCCTGTCTCATTGGGTATTTTACACCAATATCCATTTTCCAATTGTGCATAATATCACGGATAGATAGTGACGATAGTCACGATGGTTTGTCTCATTTTTCACTTGATTTTATTCGTCGTTGGGGTTATAAACCCAACAATTGGTTTAATGACCCCAACGATTATTGGGGCATTGATAATATATCAACCCGAAGTTACGAAATTATGGATACCCTTAGAGTCAGTCGATTATTCATTTCCATTCGTCATGTCCTGGAGTGAAAAAAAGTACTAATAGATGAGTTGGTTCCCTAATTGCTTAGGGTCGCTGAATATTTTCGTCGTCATCATTCATTTTGGTTCTGGCAGGAGAAGGCCATGCGTAGAATAAAAAATAATCACCGGCTGAAATTTGTAATCCTGGTTTTCGGGTTGGGGCTGGTGATTTTTGCGGTGGGTGGATTAGTGTCTCCGGTGGGAGCGTCCTCCGTCCCAGTACCTGTTCAAAATCCGGTTTTGGCTCAAAATATCTCACCTGATAATACAGCCTGCCTAACCTGCCATAGTCAACCGGGCTTGACGAAAACTCTCCCAAGTGGGGAAATCCTCTCCTTGACCATCGACTCGAGCCATTTTTCAGAATCTGCCCATAAGGACATTGCCTGTACCGATTGCCATACGGATATCGGTTCTTTCCCACATCCCGATTTAAAGGCTCAAACCATACGTGACTTTTCTATGCAAATGTACCCCATCTGCCAAAAATGTCACCAGGATCAATTTAATAAAACCTTGGATTCGGTTCACATGAAGGCTGTCGAAGCGGGGAACACCAATGCAGCCATCTGCACCGATTGCCATAACCCGCATTCGCAGCCGGTTATCACGGATTCGTCCGGCGCTCTGCTTCCCGCGGCGCGGCTCAGTATTCCCGAAATATGCGCTCGCTGCCACAGCGCTATATATAATGCCTACATACAAAGCGTACATGGCGCCGCTCTCACCCAGCAAGGCAATACCGATGTTCCCACCTGTATTGATTGTCATGGGGTGCATAACATTGCCGATCCAACCACCACTGCATTCAGATTGCAATCCCCTCTGTTATGTGCCAAATGCCATACTAATCCTGCCATCATGGATAAGTACGGCATTTCTACACAGGTTTTGAACACTTATGTTGCAGATTTCCATGGTACCACGGTGACTTTGTTTGAGAAACAGTCCCCTGACCAGCCTACGAATAAACCTGTTTGTTTTGACTGTCACGGGGTACACGATATCAAACGAGTGGATGATCCGGTGTATGGTCTCCAAATGAAACAAAATCTTCTATTGGTATGCCAGCGTTGTCATCCCTCTGCCAACCTCAACTTTCCGGATGCCTGGATGAGTCACTATATTCCCAGTCCCACTCACGACTCGATTGTCTACTTTGTGAACCTGTTTTACAAATTCTTCATTCCGGCTGTAATTGGTTCAATGGGAATATATGTGATCAGCGACATTGTCCGGCGATTGATTAACCGTCGCAAAGGAGTGAACCACGCATGAGCACCAAGATGGTTGTAAAAAAACAAACTGGATCCAAGAATCGGCCAATGCGCATATACAAGCGCTTTCATTGGACGCAGCGGATTGAGCATGCTGTATTGTTAATTACGTTCTCCATGTTGGCGATCACCGGACTCCCACAGAAATTCTCCACCTCTGGCTGGGCGCAGGCGTTGATCGGTTTCTTAGGTGGTATTGAAACCACACGCTTGATTCACCACATCTTCGCCATTGTGATCATGTTGCTGGCTGTTTATCACATTTTTGATGTTGGTTACCAGATTTTCGTCCGTCGTACACCCTTGAACATGCTTCCGGGTATTCAGGATATTAAAGATGCCTGGCAGGCGTTCATATATAACTTGGGCTTTTCCAAGAAGCGCCCACAGATGGGACGCTTTACCTTTGAAGAGAAGGCGGAATACTGGGCTTTAATTTGGGGAATTGTGATTATGGGCATTACCGGCTTCATGATGTGGAATCCCATCACTACTGCCAGATTATTGCCCGGGGAAATTATCCCGGCTTCAAAGGCAGCCCATGGCGGAGAAGCCCTCCTGGCAGTCATGGCGATCGTAGTCTGGCACATGTATGGTGTCCACTTGAAGCGGTTTAATAAAGCCATGTTTACCGGGAAACAAACCGAAGACGAAATGCTCCATGAACATCCTCTAGAATTGGCCGATATCAAGGCTGGTATTACGGACCGCTCCCTTGATCCAAAAACCCTTCGCAGGCGCAAGACGGTTTATTATCCAATCGCTGGCGTCCTCGCAGGAGCCATGCTTTTTGGTATTTATGGATTTATTGGCGGTGAAAAGACTGCCATTACAACTGTCCTGCCGATATCAAATCCGATACCGATTTATGTTCCCCAGACACCCACCCCCATCCCGACCTCGGAAACCTCGACTATTCTTGCTGGGTCATTATCCTGGGATGCCTCAATCGGGGCAATATTCCAATCCAGGTGCTCCCTGTGCCATGGCGCGAAATTGGCTACCAACGGTCTATCCTTTGCCACTTATGCCGATGCCATGCACGGTGCCAACGATGGACCGGTTATTATTCCTGGCGATGCTGCCAACAGTAAGCTTATGGTGATTCAATCTGCAGGGGGACATCCGGGCCAATTAAACGCGGGGGAATTAACTGCTATTGAAAATTGGATAAATGCCGGTGCGCTTGAGAAATAAGGTACAAAATAATTACAGAGTCTGGTAATATATTAAATTACCAGACTTTGTATTTCTGTTGGAGGAAATTATGAGGAATTTTTTTAGATGGGTTAAACATTTCTTTTTCCCACCTGCTCACACTCCCTTTTCCATTCGCGTCCTGCCCTACGCCATATTGGGAATATTATCACTTGGCGTGTTGATCGGAGGAATTTATACCTGGGATTACACTAACTCACCCGGCTTCTGTGGAACTGCCTGTCACACCATGCCGCCTCAAAATGCCACCTACCTGATCTCCCCTCATGCCAATGTATATTGCACCGACTGCCATATTGGGCGGGGATTCTTGGGGGTTGAGCTTGGCAGAAAAACAGAAGACGTTTATGAAATCTATTCCTTTGTCTTTCATACCTACACATATCCCATCCAGGCAACTCGCACTCGGCCGGCGCTCGAGACCTGCGAAAAATGCCACCAACCCGCAGCTTTTTCAGCCGATAGCCTGCTCGTCATTAACCATTTTAAAGATGATCTGAATAATACTCCTTTCAATGTATATCTGGTCATGAAAACGGGTGGTGGCGCCAAGGAGCAGGGACTTGGAAAGGGAATCCATTGGCATATCATCAGCAAAGTGGAGTATTACTCCACTGATCCGTTGAACCAGATTATCCCTTATATCCGCGTCTACAACGATGATGGCACCACGACAGAATACGTGGATGTCACCGCTAATTTTGACCCATCAACAATTAAAGAAAGTGACCTCAAGGTGATGGACTGCATCACCTGCCATAACCGGGTCACCCATGACTTCCGGCCCCCCGCCGATTCGGTCGATGAGGCCATGGGAACTGGGTTGATTTCACCCACCATCCCTGAGATCCGCAAGAAGGGAGTGGAAGTCCTTAGCGTTTCTTATACCTCCCAGGCTGAAGCAATGTCTGGCATTGCAGGTCTCGAAAATTATTACACCCAATACTATTCCGATTTTTATAATAAAAATACTCAATTGATTTCCTCGGCGATAAAGGAACTTCAAGACATTTATAACCAGACTGTTTTCGTCGACCAGAAAGTCGATTGGACCACTCACCCCAACAACCTTGGTCACATCAACTCTCCGGGTTGTTTCCGATGTCATGATGGGAAACACCTGGATGCCCAAAAACAGGCCATCCGCTTGGAATGCAACCTCTGCCATTCCATCCCTGTGGTAGCCACTTCACAGGACTTTGTTGCCAATATTGAAATCAGTCGCGGGCCTGAACCCACTACTCACCTTAACGCAAATTGGATCAGCCTGCACAATGGCGCCATCGACGCAACCTGTGCCAACTGCCATACCACCGCCGATCCGGGCGGCACTTCCAATACTTCATTTTGTTCGAACAGCGCCTGCCATGGCACCGATTTTACCTTTGCAGGTTTTGACGCACCTGCATTACGAGCCATGCTTCAACCGCAACTGCCAGTCTCTACACCCGAGCCAACCCTGGCGCCGGTCGTCGGCACCCCGACTTTCATTGCCAATATTGAACCGATTTTTACCGCTCATTGTATCGTTTGTCACAGCGGACCTGGCGCTACCGCTGGTCTTGATCTTTCGACTTATGCAAGCGTCATGCGAGGCAGCACCAATGGCCCTGTTGTCGTTCCGGGTGATTCGGCTGGAAGTAAGTTAATCCAGGTTCAAAGTGCAAAGCATTTTGCTAATCTGAGTGTCGATGAATTGGAGCTGGTGGAAAAATGGATAGATGCCAACGCACCTGAAAAATGAACTAAAAACCGGATCTCGCCAAAGGAGAAATGAAAATGGAGCATAGTGAGAAAAAGGAAATTTCGCGGCGCGAGTTCATGAAATATATGATCGCCGCCCTGGGGGGTCTGATCGGGCTGGGATATGGTATCCCCGCCATCGGGTATGTTGTTGCGCCTGCCCTCGCCAAAAGCCAGGCCCAGCAATGGATCCAATTGGGAGCAGTCTCCAAGGTCGAACTTGGAACCCCGACGCTTTTTAAAGTCAATATTTCCCGTCAGACTGGTTGGATCGTAAACCAGGAGGAACTTTCGGTATATGTCTTGACAGAAAACGGGCGTGATTTTGTCGCCATGTCCAATGTCTGCACACACCTTGGTTGCCGTATTCGTTGGATTGCAGATCAGGGACAATATTATTGCCCTTGTCACAACGGAGTTTATGACAAACATGGTAATGTTGTCTCCGGCCCTCCACCTCGACCGCTTGATAAATACCAGATCAAGGTCGAGAATGATCAGTTGTTCATCCTGGAGGGTTGACCATGCTTACTCGATTCGGTAATTGGCTGGATGAACGCATGGGTTGGCGCGCGGTTTGGGAAGCTATATTCCTCCGCAAAGTCCCTAAAGTTAATTGGTTTTACACCCTCGGGAGCGCAACCCTGTTTGTTGCCGTTAATCAAGCAGTCACTGGTATCCTGCTGACCATCTATTACGTTCCAACTCCCGACCATGCGTATGACAGCGTGCAATATATTACAACCCAGGTGGCTGGCGGCTGGCTGATTCGCGGCCTGCATCATTGGGGGGCAAGCGTCATGGTTGTTCTGGTGGTTTTACACATGCTCCGTGTGATCATTTACGGCGCTTATAAATACCCTCGTGAAGTCACCTGGATGACGGGCGTTGCCCTCCTGCTAGTGGTGATTGGTTTTGGGTTTACCGGGTACCTTCTCCCATGGGATCAGAAATCTTATTGGGCTACTACGGTGGGCACCCGCATTGCAGGTGTTGTTCCATTTCTGGGTGATTGGATTTTGCGCATCATGCGCGGCGGGAATGATCTTTCCGCGGTGACACTTGCTCGTTTTTTTGGGGCACACGTATGGGTTCTGCCTGCCACCCTTTTGCTCCTGGTGGGCACGCATCTGTTTTTGGTGATTCGAAATGGTATTAGTGAGATCCCAAAGAGGGAGGCACGCAAACAATGAACGCCCAGGAGAGAAAGGAATCACTGGAAAAATACCAGGAAGCCAAGAAAAAAGGCGTCCCATTTTTCCCGGACATCATATTCTCAGATGCGATGGTATCCTTCGGCATTTTCCTTCTGCTGATCGCACTGGCTTATTTTATCGGAGCTCCCTTGGAGGCACGTGCCAACCCCGCGGATACCACCTACACCCCGCGCCCTGAATGGTATTTCCTGTTTCTTTTCCAGCTTTTGAAATACTTCCCCGGAAAACTGGAAGTGGTTGGGGTGATCGTCATTCCTACCTTGGTGATTCTGGCACTATTCACGTTGCCGTTCCTGGATCGAAGCTCTCGCCGCCATTTTCTGGATAGGCCCGCGGTGACCGGGGTGACTGTGTTTATCCTGGCTGCCGTCGTTTTCCTGACAATACAGTCCACGTTGGAGGCCCCCCCTCCAGTGTCAGTTACTTTCGGTGACCAGACCGCGGCACTTTATGCTGCCAATTGTGCATCCTGCCACGGCAATTCCATCGTGGTTCCTCCCGGGACTAACCTGCATGATGTGATTGCCCAGGGTAAACATGAAGGGATGCCGGCTTGGGGAGCGGACCTTTCGACGGATCAAATCGATGCCTTGGTGGGATTCATTCTGTCTCCAGGTGGAAGCACTTTGTTCACCAAAAATTGTGGGAGTTGTCATGCAGCCACTGAATTGGTTGCAATAAACCCACTGGAACTCCAGAAGGCGTTGGATGAAGGTGCAGCATACGCGCCTCATGCCACCGTGACTATCCCGGATTGGGCCACTGTGATGACTGCGGATGAACGCACTCGGTTGCTGAATTTCCTTGTAGCACCGGACGGTGCAAGGTTATTTGCCGTAAACTGCTCACCCTGCCATGGTGAATCGGTCGCCTTTTCAGGTTCCGAAGCCGATCTGCGGACGCTTATCAGCCAGGGTGGCCTTCATCTTGAGATGCCGCCCTGGAAGGAAAAACTTACTACCGATCAGATAAATGCCCTGGCACTTTATGTGGTTGATCCTGCCGGAAACCCATCTGCAAAGTCGTTATTTACCCAGGATTGCTCCAGTTGTCACGGGACCCGCATCCCCGTGGAAACTAATGTCGATCAGGCGCAGCAGGCTATCTCCGCCGGTGGTGCACATCAAACCATGCCCATTTGGGGTCAAATACTGACATCCGCACAGTTGGACGCATTGGTGCAGTATACCTTCCAGGCTGCTCAGGGGTCTCCTATCCAGCTTGGACAGGGTCTCTTCGCTCAGAATTGTGCCGCTTGTCATGGTGAATTCGGTCAGGGTGGTCCCAACCCGGCAAACACAAGCGAAATTATTCCGCCGATCAGCACCGTCACGTTCTTGCAGACGCGTGATGATGCCACGATCCGGGCGATCGTTGCCCAGGGGCAATCAGATCTTGGTATGCCTCCTTTTGGGGCATCCTATGGTGGTCTCCTCAGCGATGACGAAATTGACGCTGTCGTGGCATTTGTTCGATCCTGGGCCGCTAACCCACTGGTGATCGAACCCACGCCGCAGCCAACCCCACCTCCAACTCGCGCGGGTCTATCTGCTGCGGAGTTATATACCAATCTGTGCGCTCAATGCCATGGCTCATCTGGTGAAGGAGGCTCAGGGCCGGCATTGAATGACGCCAGTTTCCAACAGGCAAGTACCGATCAGAATATTTATGATGCGATCAGTAATCTTGAAGAGGGTTTCACCCCAATGATCGCCTGGGGAAAATTACTTTCCTCGGATCAGATCAACCAATTGGTCCAATATATCCGCGGGTTTGCCGGCACAACCACTGCAACCCCTCCTGCGGGGACACCTTCTTTCAGCACGGATATCCTCCCGATTTTGCAGGCAAATTGCACGGTTTGTCACGGAACGTTGGGAGGCTGGACTGCTTCCAGCTACACAAGTGTCATGACAACCGGCACTCATGTCCCGGTAGTTGAACCAGGTGATGCCGATAATAGTCTTTTGGTCCAAAAACTTTTGGGGACCCAGCAGGTTGGCGGTCAGATGCCTCCCTCGGGTAAGTTATCCGAGGCTCAGATCCAGATCATTATCAACTGGATCAACGCTGGTGCACCGGAAAAATAACGGGAGCATTAATTTCAAAGAGGCTGCCGGAGAGGCAGCCTCTTTACTTATACCGTGATGGTTTTCGAATAAGAAATATTTCACACAGCAAGGTAGTGACATTAATCACGAATCAAAGTGACAGAAGAGGGTGTTTGGGGTCATTAGCCCAATGATATAATTCTAATGTGGTATTAATCTTTTTGAGATTGTGTTATAATACACAATGGCAGGAGGTGCCCAACCCATAATAAACTTATGGTTCCCTTGCCCGATCTAAACCATCTTATTCTCAGGAGAATGAAGAAATGTCAATTAAAAAAGGTTTGTTTATCATAATTGGGTTGCTGGCCGCTGCTTTTGTGTTGGCAGCCTGTGCCGGACCCGTAGGCTCGGTCGGTCCTGCCGGTCCTGCCGGTCCTGTTGGCCCACAGGGTCCTGCTGGCACGAATCCTTCCTCTGCCGACCTGACTTGTACCCAATGTCACAATAACACCACTCTGATCTCCAGTAAAGCGGAAGCATGGGCCACTTCTCTGCACGGAAGCGGTACCGCTTTCTTGGCCGAGGGAACGGAAATTGGCTGTGCTGGTTGTCACTCCGGAAGCGGTTTCCTCGCCGATCTGGCTGGAAATCTTACCCCCGACAAGTCCGTTGCTGATCCACACCCAACTCAACAAGATTGTCGTACTTGCCATAAAATCCATACCACCTACACCACGACTGATTTCGCTTTAACTTCCACTGCCGCGGTGACAATGTTTGCCACTAATACCACCTACGATGGCGGCGCAGGCAATCTATGTGCCAATTGCCACCAGGCACGCCGTATCATTCCCACCCCTGCTGCGGATGGAACGATTGCAATCACAATCCGCTTTGGCCCGCATCACGGCCCGCAGAGCGATATGATCCTGGGTGTTGGTGGTGCCGGCGCCGTTACTGGTGCCCCCAGCCCGCACTACTCAACGGTTAAAGACACTTGCATAACCTGCCATATGGGTGGCGCTGGCCCCGATGCCAGCCACTCCTTCGCACCTAGTGTAGCTTCCTGCTTGGCTTGTCATCCGGATGCCACCGATTTCAATATGAAAGGCGCCCAGACAGATCTCGATGCCAAGATCACAACCCTCAAGGCTGACTTGACCACCGCCGGCCTGCTTGATAAAAACGGTGTGATCGTCGCAGGGAATTTCCCCGAAGCCCAGGCAAATGCACTTTGGAATTACCTGCTCGTTGCAGTTGAAGACAAGAGTAATGGCGTTCATAACATGCCTTACGCCGATGCCTTGATGGATGCCTCCATCGCAGTATTCACCAAGTAATAGATATTACGAGATAGTTTAGCTGTGTCAACATGCCCCATTCTGGTCCAGGATGGGGCATGGTTTTGTAGCACTGAAAATCCACAAGAGCCGCGAATTTAGACGGCTCTTTTAATTTCTGATCGGGTCGTTAGTCTCCCGGGACCGGGATTGCCTCGATGACCTTTGCTTCCACTTCATGGACTTTTACCACGTTATGATCCACCACTTTCAAGTAGCGGACTCCCAGGCTGAAGGCTAGAAGGCCATAGCTGACGATTCCCCCGCCTGCCAGGAATTCGACCAAGGAGGGATGATAAGTTGCATATGCCATTGTGGGTTCGCCCGGTAGGTAAGACAGGTAGATCAATAGGCCTGACAGGTTGGTGTCCCAGCGATATGCCACCACTCCTCCCACCACAAGGATCATCGCCAGCATCCGCCACAGGGGAAGGGACCGCGTCTTCTTATTGAGCAGGAGCAGGATTGGCACCACCGCGCCGAGCAGGATCTCGCCGATCCAAAAATTGAATGAAAGTACTCCCCCGGTTAGGAGTTGCAGACCTTCCGTGCGACCAGGTTCATAGGTGTAGGTCATGGCTAGGGCATCCCAGAATCGGAAGTACAGGTAAACAACCAGCACCCATCCAATGATGTGGGCCACGCGGTCTAAAAGATTATTATCCACGTTGGCATGCTTGGTTAAGCGTGCTGAAACCATAGAGGCGAAGACTGTTAGCGCCATACCGGCTGCAATTGCTGAAATAATAAAAAGCACCGATATGTCCGGACGATACCATAGCGGGCGTGCTTTTAGCACTCCGTAGAGTGCCCCCAGGGAGGACTGGTGGAGCATGGAGAGCACCAGGCCGGCAATAGCCAGGTAGGGTGCCAACCGGTGCGCCTGCGACATATTGTCCGCCAATTTTGGCAGGTGTGACCTTAGCCACTCAAATCTGGCAAATATTGGCAATGCCTCCAGGATCAGCACTCCCAGGTATAACGTGACGCACATGGTCACTTCCCAGAGCAGGGAATGCTCGTTCCAGTAGATCATGGAGTGCCAGAATCGGTCCGGGCGGCCAATGTCAAGCAATAGCGTTAACACCGCCATCGTGTATCCGATCAATCCAATGAATGTCGCCGTACGGGCAACCGGCTCGAAGCGTTTTAGGCCCAGCAAGTAGACGACTGCGCATAGGCTGAATGCCCCGGCGCTGACTGCAATCGACGATAGGTCAATGGTGATCCATAATCCCCAGGGCACTTTGTCAGAGAGGTTGGTCAACGACAGTCCCTTCCATAAGACCATTACTCCCGCGGTTGCACCTGCTGTAAGGAATATTGCAAGTCCCAATATCCATCCAGTCCAAAGTGTGAACTGGGGGAGTCTGATTTTCAGCGACCTGATCTTGGGAAGCTTGATTTTCATGAGTGCGCCTCCTCTGTTGCGGGTAAATAGTAGACGTGCGGCGATGTGCCAAGGTCTTCGCGCAGGCGATACGACGTTCGCCCTTTCAGCAGTTTGCTTACGTTCGATTCCGGGTCGTTCAAGTCACCGAATTGACGGGCGCCTACCGGGCAAGCCACCACGCAGGCTGGAGTTGCATCCTCGTCGATCCCGGGTTTAAAACCGAGGGCCAGTCCCCGGTCAATACGTTGGTAGCAGAATGAACATTTCTCAACAACCCCTCGCGGGCGGCGTGCCACCTCCGGCTGCCCCCATTGGGGAACGGATGAATTTGGGCCGTCAAATTGTTTCCAATTAAATGAGCGCGCTCCATAGGGGCAGGCTATTTCGCAATAACGGCAGCCAATGCAGCGGTCATAGTCCATCTGCACGATTCCATCCGGTCGGTAGGTGCTCGCCTTCACCGGGCAGACGTCCACACAGGGGGCATGTGCGCATTGCATGCAGGGGCGGGCGATGTAAACGTCCTGCGCTCCCACGGTGCCCGTCTTGGTCACCACGTTCCAGGAAATTTCCGGCGGGATGTCATTGTGCGCCCGGCAGGCTAAAGTGCAGTATCCGCAGCCGGTGCATTTGGATTGATCGATCACCATCGCCCATTGGCGACCGTTTGGGGTGAGAGTCTCGAGTGCTTGCACCTGCCTCATGATCTTCGGAACGGCCAGCACTGCCACCCCGGCAAAGGTCAACTTAATAAAGTCTCGTCGGTTGATTTTGTTGCTCATTTTTTATTCCCCTTCTTGTTGATGTTCCGGTAGGCTTTTTCCAACCATGGTTGCAAGACCATGCCGCCTGCCAGGCCGAACAGCCCGGCTAATCCTGCAAACCCGAGCGGGCTCACGGGGCTTGGGTTGCTCGTTGCTTCCCCTGCCGTTGATAAGCTTACTGGTTGTGGAGTAATTACTGCAGCCTGGGCGGCTGTTGCGGCGGTCGGCTGTGCATGCATCTGGTCAGCATGACACGCTGAGCAGGTGGCGATACTTGCTGTGAAACTATGATCCGGGATTGCATGAACATCTGTGGTGCCGGTTTCAAAATGACGCAGGTGGCAGTCCACACAGCTTACCCCGGCTTGGTTGTGCTTTGAATATGGAAAGGCCATTGAGACCTCACTGTGGCAGTTGATGCACAACGCCGACGGACCTTTGTCTTCCTGCCCTTGCACGGTTTTCAAGGTCGCAGAATGGGGGTCATGGCAAACAGTGCAAGTCATTCCCCGTTGGAAATGTGTGCTGGACTGCCAGTCCGCAATATTGAATCGATCGCCGCTGTGACAGCGTCCGCACAGGTCGCTGGTTCGGTCAACTGGCACCGGGTTGGCAACCGGGTCGGATGAATGGGCTGCCGGTACTGGGCCGTGGCAGGCCTCGCAGGATACGCCGTCCTCCTGCCAGGTCCCTGTAGCCGGGTCATACCCGGTAACGTGACACACTAGGCAGGCTCCTGGTTTTCCCTGGTCGGTCCACATCTGGGTAAACAATGGATCGCTGATTGCGTGGCCGTGCGATCCGGATTGAACAGCATCGGTAAATTTCGAGTGGCAAACGCTGCATGCAACTTGTTGTTGCGATGTTTTTGGCGCACTGGTTTCGATTGGCATGGTGGGTTGCGGTAAAGGGGTGGGCTGAGACTGTGGTGCCACTCCCCCCGTTTCCGTCCCGGCTCGTGCGATCATATAGGTCGCCGCGGTTACGAACAGGGCGAAAATGATTGCAATGGAAGTGCGTTTGATAAAATTCATAATTGATTCTCCTCTGGGATTTGGTGATTATTATTAGGCGGGTATTGGTGCCTGGCGGAAAACATCACATTCCAGGCATTCTTCCTTGAGCAGGCCGTTTTTCGTGCGGAATACCTGCCAGCAAGGCACACCCGTCTGGGAAAATGCAGGGCAATTCTGGCGTTTTTCTTCACTACAGCATTTCATTTCCCAGCAGGGCCGCTGGGAAATGATGACCGGGATCGCCTCGGCTTCTTTCTTCCAGCGCTTGTCCAGGCGGCGCAGTAGGAAGAAGATCAGGGCAGTTGCCATGACCGGGATTCCGATCCGCAGTAGGATGCCAATCAGGATCGTTAAAACAGTATTCATTAATTACCTCAATGTTCCTGAACGCGTTTTTCGTAATGATGTTTTACTGCCTCACCAGTGAGCAGGAGAATGGTGGCCGGAATGCCAAGACGCAGGATCGTCAGCAGTGAAATTACCAATATGTTTGTCATGGGAAACCTCCTTTTCTCTTTGTTCCTAATTTCACTATCAGTCTAGTCCTTTGGCTGGACAAATACAATTCGGCAGGCATACTATCTTTGTTATGGGAATGGCACCCCACAGATTTGCCTAATACCCTTGGAAAATACTATTGGTACCCCACAAAAAAAAGCGCCGTTGGGTAAAAGTTGTGTCATTTACCCCAAAAAAGCCTGCTGGTAATCCAGCAGGCTATAAATTGGTCTCAAAGTATTTTTATGGTTTGATGATCCCCTTGCGAATGGCGTATCGGACCAGCTCAGCTCGCGAATGCAGTCCCAATTTATGCATGATATTTTCCCGGTGTCGTGCAACTGTCTTTGTGCTGATCACCAGCGCTTCTGCGATTTTTTCATTATCTTCTCCCTCCGCCAGGTAACGCAGCACCTCCTGTTCACGGTCGGTCAGACCGTCTAGGGTGGAGGCTGTGTCAACGCTTCGATCCTGCGCAAGGTAATCTTTAACCAGTAATTTTGCCAGGGAAGGGTAAAGGTATACTTCCCCGGCGGCAGCAGCCCGAATTGCCGTCAATAATTCCTCCGGTGCGGCGCGCTTTGGGACGTAACCCTCCGCGCCTGCTTCCAGCATCTTGAAGAAATACTCTTCATCCTCGTGGATTGTCAGGGCAACGACTGCCACCTCGGGGTTGGTGCGTTTGATCTCGCGTGTGGCGTCGATCCCCGACAGGTCTGGCAAGCCGATATCCATAAGGACAACTGTTGGTTTTAGTTGTTTGACTCCTTCGAGTGCCTCTCGCGCGGTCCCGGCTTCCCCCACGATTTCCACATCGCTTTCACTTGCTAAAAGCATCCGCAACCCTGACCGAACCACTTGGTGGTCATCCACCAGCAGCAGTCGAATTTTCATCTGCTTCCTCCTGAAGATAAGGGATGGACACCTCGACGGTTGTTCCTTGTCCCAGTCGTGACTGGACTTCGAACTTGCCGCCCAATAGGGAAGTGCGTTCCTCCATACCCTTCAATCCCCACGAAACTCGTTTGGCCGATCCAGCCGCATCCATATCGAAACCCCTTCCATCGTCCGTCACCCGCACTTGAACGGATTTTACGCCGTACGTGAGTGTGACCAGTGCCGTCTTGGCTTGCGCATGTTTGATGACGTTCGTCAGCGCCTCCTGTGCGATCCGGAAAAGTGCGATCTTCACAGGCGATGCTACTGTCCGTTCCTCGCCGTTGATTTCCACATGTACTTCCAGTTTGACACGTTCCTGCAGTTGATTGGCGTACCAGCGCATAGCCGAGGATAATCCAAGGTCATCAAGGTGGGAGGGACGTAGATCTGCAATCAGGCGCTGCAATTCATCCAGCGAATGGGTTGTCAGCAGCTCAAGCTGATGTAAATTCTTTTTTGTGCTTTCGGGGTCTGAGACGCTTAAAGAACCGGTCAACCCGCGCAATCCCAGTCCGATCGCGGTCAGGGCCTGGCCCGTCTCATCATGGAGTTCGCGTGCGATTCTTTGCCGTTCTGATTCCTGGGCAGCCACCACCCGCTTGTATAATTCCCGGCGCAGGCTCTCGCGTTGTTTTGCTTCTTTCAATCGCGCTTCCTGCAAGCCAGCAATTTGGCTTTCATTTTCAACCTGGAACGCACGTAGAAAACGGATGACAAAAAATGCTGCCACCCCTGCCATGATCGCCCGGAATAATTGGACCGGGATGCCGGATAAATTTGTGAATAATACATCATTGACCACGTTCGATGGAGGTAGGGGGGAGGATTGTACGAACAATTGTCCCACCAGGCCGTACCATCCGAAAGCCACTGCTGCCCAGAGCGCATCCCGGCCAAATGATATCAACCCTGCCCTGCGAAAAACACGCTGTTGAACCACCAGCCCGATCGCTGCCAACAAGGCCGCGGGGATGGCTAACGAATACCTGGTCCAAACATCTGCCACATTCCACAAGATCGGCAGCGCATATTGCCCTTTGAGCAGGATTAACCCCAAAACCCATACCCCTTCCAGTCCCAGCGGGACCAGCAGGATCAATCTCCAGGCGGTTCGCGTCACCACCAGCAGGTAGCTTCCAAAGGCTGCCAGGGATATGAAAGAAAAAGCCAGAGTTGCCAGCCTTATCCCAGAGAACCAGTCTGGAGTCACGTGTCCCCCCTGCGCCGCCACTACACCGAACATCTCCAGCCATTCATTTGCCGCGTGCACCAGCCCAAACGCGGCCAATGGACGTAAGGCGCGGCGAAGGCGGGCATCTGACGACCGCCCGCCTTCGACCAAGACCAGCAGGCCCATGCTGAAGAATGCCAATCCATAGAAAAAATAGATCGGGATGATCGGGGAAATATTCACCTCAAGGAGCCTTTACCCAACCCGTCCTACTCGTCTTTCTGTAAGCGCATCCCGCAAGTCCGGCAAAATACATCGCCCGGTTGGGCGCGCTTCCCGCATTGATGGCAGTATATCTCCTCTGACTCGCTTTCCTGTTGGAGTTGTCCGTGCCGTTTCCGCTTGGCTCCAGATCTGCGTGTGCCATTATTCCACATATAAAATCCACCCACGATCCCGATAACGATCAAAGCTCCGCCCAGCCCCGCCAGCACCCATGGCAGGACTGCGTTCATCGTTACTCGCCCGGGTGTATTTGAAGTTAGTGGTTGCGTTGGTTGGACCGGGAGACCGGTAGTGCTTAATGTGTCGCTGGTTTTTTGGTAATCGGCGGTCAGGGAAAAAATCTGTCCTACAGACAATGGTTGCGGAGTGGATTCATAATAAATGAAGCCATCCTGTCCAATGGGGCTTGGTGGCAGGGATGGGTTCGTGACCATATTAGTGGCGCCTGTTGGCTGCTGGATGTCAACCGCAAATGAGTCAACTGCATAGTCCCCTGCCCAATCATACACAATATGCCGTGCGCTCCCATTTTTCACCAGGGTATCGTAATACTCCACTTGCACTTCCGTCGCGTTGGCAGTGATCGCCAGAGTTGCCAGGGTGCCTTGCACGGTTCGGTCATACGGGGCATTGAGCAGCCCCTTCACCGGGTCTGAAACGGCGACAGCATAGGCTTCAGCCTGGGCTGGGATTCTCAAGTTTAGGGTTACAGGAAGTGTCGTACTCGTGGGCAACGTAATGTGATAGATTACCAGCACGGCTGGCTGGTCATATTCCGGCCAGACATCGACGCGTACCGAGCTCAGGCGTAGGTCACTTTGAGCCTGCGCTGGAAATGCAACCAGGAACGCGATCAAAACAGCCAGCGCGGTAAGACATTTCCTCATCAAACACCTCCAATAAAATAAAAATTGTCTATATCTTAATATTACCACGAACAGGAATTGCTTTGATGAGGGACCACATTGTCCGGTTGACCGGTACTTGGAGGTTTTTATTTTCGGCTATTTGAACGACCGCACCATTGATCGCGTCGATTTCTGTTGGCACCCCCCGCAGGACGTCTTGCAGCATCGATGACAGGTTCTCCGCAGTTTTTCGCGCAACCTCTTCCACGGCATGTTTGGGATTTGGAAAAGGGAGTGATATCCCCATTGCTTTCGCCACTTTAGCAGTTTCTTGCGCCAGTTTTCCCATCAATGCCATCGCTTGCGGGCTTTCGAGTATTTCCCCGTTTTTAATTCTTAAGAGCGCAGTCAGCGGGTTGAGTGCAGAACTGACCACAAGTTTTCCCCAGACCAGCGATTGGATGTTATCCACTACGGATACCTCAAATCCTGCCTGGCGCATCATCTTTTCCATCGCTGATAACCGCGCATGGGGTTCCAGGTTCACCGGTCCTTCACCTCCCTGGCACACCTCACCAGGTGCATTTAAAGTTGCTCCAACCGTCGTTACACCCTGCGAAACCCGCGCCGATCCCAGGCTTGCAGCGAGTATCGAATCGTTCCCCAGACCATTTTGGAGCGTCAGTGCCACACCCTCCTCTGCGAGGCACTTGGCAAGTTGATCCGCCGCCCGTTTGGTCTGCCAGGCCTTGACCAGTACCAGCGCAAATCGCATCCCTTTGCATCCTGACGGGTCGTCTGTTGCATGTACCCGGTATACCTTCCCTTCTCCCTCCACCTGGACCCCCTTTTCGTTGATGGCTGCCAATCCCTCTGCCCATGTTCCCAGCATGGTCACGGATATTCCCGCCTCGCAAAAACGCGCCGCGAATAGGGTTGCCAGTGCTCCGGTTCCGATGATGAGTATCGAGTCGTTCTTCATCCCCCGGTTTGTCCTTTATGGTCAAGATGTTCGACAAGTGCGTTCCATTCTTCTTCAGGCATCTCAACCGTATGTTCTTTCGCTGGGAAAGTGTGGTTTTCCACATCTTTAATAAATGCTTTGAAGGCATCCTCCATCTCAGAGTGCAGGTTGGCGTATTTGCGGACGAACTTGGGGGTGAACCGGTCGAACAACCCCAGCAGGTCGTGTGTGACCAGCACCTGCCCGTCACAACCACCGCCTGCTCCGATCCCAATGGTCGGCATGGCTATCCGTTTCGAAACCATTTCGGCCAGTTTGGCTGGCACGGATTCAAGTACCAGGCTGAAACATCCTGCTTGGTCAAGCAGAATTGCATCTTCGATCAGCCGTTCTGCGCTGATTGCGCTCCGTCCCTGCGGTCGGAACCCGCCCAGCATGTGGACGGATTGAGGCGTCAGACCGAGGTGGCCCATGACTGGAATCCCCGCCCCGATAATGGCGCGCACCGCCTCCAGCCGTTCCCGTCCTCCTTCCAATTTAATTGCATCCATCCCGCCTGTCTGGAGGAACCTGCCTGCATTTCTTACCGCCTCTTCCGTTGATGCCTGGTAAGACATGAAAGGCATGTCTCCGATCAGCAATGCCGTCTTGGCTCCGCGCGCTACTGCCTTGCAATGATGCAGCATATCCTCCATGGTTACAGGCAGTGTATTTTCATAGCCCAGCACCACCATCCCGAGCGAATCACCTACCAGGATGGCGTCGATTCCCGATTGATCGAGTGCCAGGGCAGTCGGATAATCGTATCCCGTCAGCATGGTGATTGGCTCGCCATTTTCCTTTTTTTGGCGGAGCGTCAGGGTGGTTATTTTTTTACGCGCGGTTTTTGTGATTGGATTTGTGGGAATTGTGGACATGGTACCCTCCTTTCAGGTAGGGGCCTGGGTGGAACGATCTAGCAGTTGGAATTTGCCTTTATTTTGGTCGCGTTCTGGAAGATACGCGCAACAAGTTATATTATTCCACAAATATAGTGCTACCGCAATCTCAAAAGGGGTTGAAATCGTAACCCATTCTGTCCTCCTGATGGAGCTTGCTCGTGCTGGAAGTAAAAGGACTTAAACCGCCCAATATTTCACCCCTTAAGTCTTCTGGAATGTTCTAATATTCATGCCCAATCGGTACTGCGCGAAAACCTCACCGATTGTTCACCTCTCGCAGTCTACCAATTGAATTAATTATGCTCTATAATATGAGCGGAAAACAAAACGCTTTAAATAGGAGGCATCTATGCGTCGGGCTTATGGTTTTTTGATTGGGGCATTCATTGGTGGGTCCATTGGCGCGGGGGTTGCTTTGCTTTTCACCCCCATGGCTGGCAAGGATTTGCGCTTTCAAATTAGCGATCGCGCCCAGGGTGTGGCTGCCAGCGTTCGCGGAGCTGCTACTTCGAAACGGATTGAATTGCAGGAGCGGTTGGAAACCTTGCGCACCCCTCGTTGATTAATTGATCAGGAGTTTTCTTGGGGGATGTGTTTTCCAATTTTGGTATAAAACGCCTCGGTCATTGCCAGGCACTTTTCGTATTTGGCTCGTTCGGCAATGATTTGGGCGTTTTTATTTTTTGCCAATGCCCGCATTGCTGGATTCCCAAGTGCGGAAATTAACGCGTTTGCCAAGTCGCTTGCTGAGGTCGCATCCACCAGCAGCCCATTCTCTCCCGATGTCACCCATTCTTGCATTGACTCGATATTCCCCACGACCGGGAAACATCCGCTCGCCATCGCTTCCAGCAGGGAATTGGGTGTCCCATCATGAACGCTTGGTGAGACAAAGACACTGGCTCGTTTATACAGGTACCACATTTGAGTGCGCTCTAGTCTCGGCCATAGCTTTGTATTTAACTGGATGTTCAGCGACTCCACCCAATGTTCCGCCTCGGCATCCCCTGCCAGGTTGGGGCATATGAAAAGTGCCGCCGGTATTTTTTCCAATACCAGCGGGATGGACTGGAAAAAGACATCCTGCCGCAGGCTTCCGGGGCGCAACCCCCGTGGGTTTACTACGATCGGAACCTCCGGTAATTCCTCAGGCAGTATTTCACGTTTCGAAAGGTTTTCTAATTCCTCTTGCCGGATTCCGCCCGCCCCTGGGACGACCAGGGTCGGTTTACCATTGGCATACCCCCATTCCTGCCCGAGCCGGATGTCGCGCTTCGCATCTGCAATCAAACCGTCGGCCCTGTGCAGGGTCTTTCGGGTGATTGCCGCCATTATAAATGATCCGTGCGCATGCAGAGTGAGGTCGTTTCCCCAAATTGAGATTACCAGGGGGGTTCCCTCTGGTGTGCTGCTCGCCAGCATCCCTTCGAAAGGGATTCGCAGCGCATGCACCAGGTCAGGATGGATCTCTTCTACGATATTTCGGAAACGTGTCTGATAAAATGGCAGGCTCATAGGTCCAGCCAGGCTCCGCAGCGGACGCAATAGGTTTCGGAGGCGCCTGGATTTTCCATTGCCTGATGTCGGGCCTTCCTTGTTACTGAGCGACCCTTTCAATATGCCACTGAATGCGATCGGAAGAATGTGGAAGCTTTCCAACCCCTTTGGAGGCTCGCAGGGAAAAGTCGATATAAGGTGGGTCTGGTTCCCACTCTCGGTCCATTGACGCATCCAGGAAAGAGCCGTGGTAGACCGCCCATCCGCGACGAAAAGCAAACGCATGGTTGCACTATACCACAAACCAGTATCTGTATTTGTTTGACGAAATGGGTCAGGTTGAGTATATTGTATTAATTGGGGAATGGGCACTTCATTGCCGCATTCTGCTGGTTTTATGTCCACATGAAGATTACTAAGGTTCGGAGCGAAACTTTGCTGGATAAAAAGATGCAAGAAGAAAAACGACCTCCTGTTTGTGATTATGAAGGCTCAGACTACCAGTCTCGCTTCTGGGAAACAGGAGGGCGCGATTATGAGGACCGTTGTGAAGCCATCGCGCTAAAGCGTTTACTGCCCCGCCGTGGCAGCTTGATGCTTGAGCTTGGCGCAGGCGCAGGTCGCAATACCCTGCGTTATCGGGGTTTTGATCGTGTCGTACTTCTGGACTACTCTCGTACTCAACTTAAACAGGCTCAAGAGCGCCTGGGTGCTTCGGATCGATACATTTACGTAGCCGCGGATATCTACCGGCTTCCTTTCGTGGATGGACTTTTCGATGCTTCTACGATGATTCGGACGTTGCATCATATGGCCGATGCGCCCGCAGCTCTAAGACAAGTGCGCAGCGTTCTCCAACCTGGTGCCACGTTCATTCTGGAATATGCCAATAAGCGCAATTTGAAAGCCATCTTCCGCTATGCCTTTCATCGCCAGGGTTGGAGCCCTTATATAATCGAACCGGTTGAATTTGCCCCGCTGAATTTCGACTTTCACCCAAGCGCTATCCAAGCATGGCTCAAACAGGGTGGTTTTCATATTGAAAAAACACTGGCTGTCTCCCACTTTCGTGTAGGTGTCCTTAAAAGGAATGTACCTCCTTCAATTCTAGCTGGTCTAGATTCTCTTCTCCAATGGACTGGAGGGTTTTGGCAATTCACTCCAAGTGTGTTTATCAAGTCGAGGGTGGAAGCCGGCAGATCTAAACCAATTCCTTCTGATCCAATGGCATTTTTCAAATGTCCCGAATGCGGACATTCTCCTCTTACGGCCCAAGGGGAAAAAATAACCTGTCCGGTATGCAAGCGACACTGGAGCAGGGACGATAGGGTTTACGATTTTCGTGGAGGAGGTTCATGATGCGTCGGCGCACCCTGGCAATTTTGGTGGGAATTAATATATTGATAATTGCCATGTTTTTGGCACTTTATATCAATGCCACCTATCCATTTGTCGGGCAAGATTTTCGATTATATCTGATTCGCCTGATTGATACCGATTTGCATTATAAAATAAATGGATTCAGCATCCAATGGTATACCCCCAGTTTCGGTGGTGGCTTACCGGCGTATCCAAATCCTTCACAGATGCAATTTACACTCCCCCAATTGTTAACCTGGTTCACTTTCCCATTAAATGCGGTGCTTATCTCGGCGGTTATTTACGCTATCGTTGGATTTCTGGCAGCTTTTTATTTTTTACGAAATGTTCTGGAATTAAACCCGTTTTCGGCAACTCTGGGCTCGGTTTTTTATACGTGCAATGGCTTTTTCATTGAACATTTGATCGTCGGACATGTGAATTTCATCATGTTCCCTTTGATTATCATCCCTATTATTGCCATACTGGACCAAAAAATTCCCATGTGGCTTGCAGGGGTGCTGATTTCTCTTACATCTGCTGTTCTTGTTTATTCGGGAGGAATATATATTGGTGTTATTGGGGTTTTGGCTGGTCTTATCACAGTCCCACTCCTATATTTTATAAAACCTTCATTATTTTCCTGGCAAAGAATACTTTTGGTGTTGGCATGGGGAGGGGTGATGAGCCTGCTTTTGTGCGGCTCAAAACTCTACGCCACTTTCGCATTTATGAAGAATTTTCCCCGTGAAGCTCATGACCAATATAGTGTAAGTTGGTACACAGGCGTGGGGGGTTTGATTTTCCAGCTTATCGGCGTGATGACCTCTCTACCCTTTTTAAAGTTGATTGGGAAAAGTCCTTTTGTTCTTGTTGTCAGATTGCACGAATGGATCGGCACACCTTACAGCTTTTGGGAACTGGATTCGTCTTTGTCACCGGCTCTAATTATTCTTCTTGTCTATGGCGCGTGCAAAGCGTTATTCCAAAAACCACGTTCAGATAGAAACGCAAACTATAAAACACTTATTGCCGGAGGGTGCTTAATTGGAGCTGTGGTACTAGCCATAGAATTTTCAATTGCTAAAGGCACCTTGTTCAATCAACTCAGTCAGCTACCCGTTATGAACTCATTGAGGGTTAACACTCGGTATGCATCTGCGTTTATTTTGCCATTGGCTATCATGGGAGCTAAGATATTTAGTGACTGGAGCGATTGTGTTAAGTCCAAAAGAAAAATTTTAGCTGCCTTCGCTATTATTGATGGTTTGGCGTTGATATCTCTTTGGAGCTATTACTTGCTTCCTATGACCATCCAAAACCGGTCCTTTGATATTCGAACCCTAACCGAGACGTACGAGGGAATATCTGCGGGCGAAACTTTTCCGGTAGTGAATATCGTTCCAGATATGAACGATTATGAGGTTTTTATATTTCAGGCGAGCAATATATCACGACATTATGAACCTCTTTTTGGGGAGGGAAATTATCGGTTTGCCCCTCTTGTTCATGAGGGGTCTGTTTATGAAATCAATAACGGCTATTTCAATTTCACTAATCCTACCGGTTATGTTTTCCCTGAGGTGAATGGCACTCAGATGTATGAACGCATCAAGCTCTCTGACCGCGACAAATTGGTTGAATTTCTAAACCGCCGCCAGCCAAACTGGAAATTGCCGTTAGCGCAAATCATTCTTGACTGGGCTACCGGCCTTACCCTTATTCTGGAAATTTCCGCGGGAAGCGTATTCTTGGTGAGGAAAAGGCTCAATCCGAAGTTATTACCTTTCTCAAAGGTCTTCCTGCGTCGTTTGGTCCCTGGGAAGTGAGCCAGTTTTTGTTGATTCAGACGAGAACACTCTTTAATACTCGTTTATCACAAATTTCCCACTTAAGACACCCGTAACCTTGCGTACCACCCGGTTTTGTGCTAAAATCTTTATTGTCTGATAAACCAATACCGCACGCATCGAAAAGTGGGCAACCCCCACTTTTCTGCATGTTACAGGAAACTAGGTTCTGGGGAGTAGGTTAAGTATGAAAAACGAATTTGCATTGGCTTTCAACGAGGTCTTGGAAGAAAAACAATTGCCCAAGGAGATTATCATGGCTGCAATTGAGTCAGCCATGGTTTCGGCATATCGCCGGGCGGTTAATGCCTCCAATGCCCAGGAAGTTGTAGCCAAGATCGACCCCGAATCCGGCAAAGTTACCATTTTTGCCGAGAAGGAAGTGGTCGAAGATGTGCAGGATCAGCGCACGGAAGTGACGCTTGAATTGGCACGCGTGGTTAACCCCGAAGCCAATCTGAGCGATATGGTGGTGGTCGAAACCACACCCGCGGATTTCGGGCGGGTCGCCGCACAAACTGCCCGCCAGGTCATCCAGCAGCGCATACGCGAAGCTGAGCGTCAGATGCAGGCCGATTTCTTTAACAAACAGGTCGGCGAGATTATCAGCGGTGTTATTCAAGCCGTCAGCATGACCCAGGGTGTTACCATTGGCCTCGATATGAAGGCCGAAGGGATCATGCCCCCCAATCAGAAAATTCCCGGCGAAAAATTCAAGGTCCACGAACGGGTTCGCTCGATCGTCTTGGAGGTCAAGGATAGCCCCCGTGGTCCGCAGATCATCCTTTCTCGCTCCCACCGCAATTTCTTGCGCCGCTTGTTGGAAAACGAAGTCCCCGAGATCTACCATGGCATTGTCGAGATTCGTGCCATTTCCCGCGAACCGGGGCAGCGCGCCAAGGTGGCGGTATCTGCCACCCAGCCTAATGTGGACCCGGTCGGCGCCTGCGTTGGGATCAAGGGTGTCCGCATCCAGGCGATAGTCAAGGAACTTCACGACGAGAAAATTGACATCATCGAATGGAATGCAGACCCGGTCATGTATATTTCCAAGGCAATCAGCCCGGCTAAAGTTTCCGGGGTTTACCTTAACGAACCCGAGAAGACCGCCACGGTGGTAGTCCAGGAAGACCAGCTCAGCCTCGCCATCGGTCGAGATGGACAGAATGCCCGCTTGGCAGCCAAGTTAACCGGCTGGCGGATTGATATTAAATCCTTGATCGAAGCTGCGGGGGATGCCATTGCCAAATTGCAGGGTGCCCCATCGTTTGCGAATATTGCCGAAGCGGAGCATAAAAACATCCCCTTGGTTGAGGGTATTCTAACCAAGAAGACTGAAGGTCGTCCGGTCACTCCCGAAGAATTTATGACGCTCATCCAGTTTGTGGAGCGCGTGGAACGGCGTACGCTCGAGCAAAAGAAAGCCACGGCTGCCGCTGAAGAAGAACGGGTGTCTGCCGCTCGCGCCGAAATCCCGATTGTCGCCTTCGAAATGGGAGTCGATGTATTGGGTCTGGCCGACCACATCTATAACATCCTTACCGAAGCCGAGCATCGCACGGTCGGCGATCTGATGTTAGCTTTGAAACTTAACCCTGATAGCGTCCTGGGGTTGGCTGGGATTGGACCCAAGTCCATGGAAGCCATCCAGACCGCTTTGAATAATGTTACCTTCCCCGAGCCTGAACCGGTTGTGGAACCTGTTATTGAGTCGGTTGCCGCAATGCCGGTCGAGGGGATCACTGAAATGCCAGTGGAACCTGTCACGGAAATAATTGCTCCCCCTGAAGGATTACCCGAGTCTGTTGAAGCGAACGCAGTACCTGTTCCTGCCGAGGGTGAACCCCTCGCTGAAACTATCGCAGAAAAACCCCTTGAGGAAATATTCACCCTGCGTCCCGATATGCTCCAGCCTGTGACAGTTGCTGCAGATGAAGAAGAGGATGAATCCGATAAGAAAAAGGGCAAGAAAAAGAAAAAGAAAGTTGTTGAGATCGTTTATGACGAAGATCTCAACAAGGCCATCGCCAAGATAAAGCATAAGCGTGGTGATGAAGGTTGGGAAGAAGATTAGATCAGGATTTATAACTGATTTGTCTTCCTGCCTGGAAAAAGTGTTCTTAAATACTTGCTGGTACTTGCACAATTCCTTGAATCCGAAGGAACCTAATTTTTCGGTTTTTTGCCTCTCAAAGTCAATGAGTTGATGCATCCGGCAGGTTTGGAATTGAAGGTGACTGGCAAAACTGGTAAACCACTCAAGCATATTCCCCAACGCACCTGCGTTGGCTGTCGCACCGTTCTCCCCAAACGATCGTTGCTCCGCTTGGTGCGTCGGCCTGAAGGTGTGCTTTTGGACCCCACCGGAAAACTCGCCGGGCGCGGCGCGTATCTGCACGATCGCCGTTCCTGTTGGGAAAGAGGCCTAAAAGGACCATTGGCGCATGCCCTCAAGATTACCTTGACGACCGCTGATACTCAGTCCCTCCGCCAGTTTATGCGAACGCTCCCGGAGGAGCAGGTGGATGATGGTGGACAGGCGCATAAGGCCCAAATGGACTGATTAACCGCTGAACGTTCAACGGCAGGCTTGAGGGTTTTGGCTGCACCCGGTCAGCTCACGGGGATTTCCGGGCTGGTATTTTGATTAAGGAGATGCCGTATGACCGTTCCTGAACGTAAAAAAATTGAACTCCCCGCGAATATTTCTATTCGCGATTTTGCCCAGATTATTGAAGTCAGCCCGATCCAGATCATTAAAAAATTAATGACCAATGGGGTCATGGCAAGCATCAATCAAACCATTGATTACGATACGGCTGCAATTCTGGCTGATGAAATGGGTTTTGATGTAAAACTGGAAGACCAGGTTGCCCCGTTGGAAAAGGAGGTCGGTGATGTGCCGCTTTGGCGGCAAAAGATCGCCGGCGAAAAAGAAGCCTCACTCACCCCTCGACCTCCAGTCGTGACCATTTTGGGACATGTGGATCATGGCAAGACCACCCTGCTGGACGCTATTCGAAAAACTGACGTTGCTGCCGGGGAGGCTGGTGGTATTACCCAGCATATCGGCGCTTACCAGGTGGAATTAAAAGGGAAACAGATCACTTTTCTGGATACACCCGGGCATGCTGCTTTTACCGCCATGCGCTCGCGTGGCGCTCAGGGTGCAGATATCGTCATCCTGGTGATCGCAGCGGATGATGGGGTTATGCCGCAAACAAAAGAAGCCATTGCCCACGCGAAGGCTGCTCGCGTGCCAATCATTGTTGCCTTGAATAAGGTGGATAAACCCAATTCCAATCCCGATCGGGTTAAAAAACAGCTTGGGGAAAACGACCTGATGCCTGACGACTGGGGTGGTAATACCATGGTTATCCCGGTTTCTGCCAAGCAAAAACAAGGGATTGAAGACCTTCTGGAAGCCATCCTTTTGGTCGCTGACAACACAGATATTCGTGCCAATCCCAAGGGTGAAGTCATAGGAACCATCATCGAAGCCGAGTTGGATAAATCCAAGGGGCCGGTTGCCACGCTTCTAGTCCAGAATGGGACCCTAAACACGGGTGATATTGTGGTGGCTGGAAACACCTATGGCCGTCTGCGCGCCCTATTCGACTTCCGTGGTCGTAAGGTTCAGAAGGCCGGCCCCTCCATCCCGGTCTCGGTGATGGGATTGAGCGCATTACCTTCCGCCGGAGATGTCTTCAAGGTTGTCGCAACAGAAAAGGAAGCCCGCCAGGTGATCCTGGAGCGTCAGTCTGCCAATACAAAGCAGGCTGTGGCTGCCAAAAAGATCACCCTGGAAGAACTCTTCTCCAAAATTAAGGCGGGTGAAGCACAGGAACTGAACCTCATCCTGAAAGCGGATGTGCAGGGCTCCCTGGAACCCATCATCAACGAGATTAATAACCTTGGAAAAGGGGAGATCCGGATTAACATTTTGTACGCAGAGACCGGTAACATCAGCGAAAACGATGTTTTGCTCGCCTCTTCTTCCCAGGCCATAATATTTGGGTTCAGCGTCCAGGCTGATGTCGCTGCCCGCCGTCTCGCAGATACTGAAGGGGTCTCCATTCGCCTTTATGATATCATCTACCGTTTGATCGAAGACGTGGAAAAAGCCCTCAAAGGTATGCTGGCCCCGGAATTTAACGAGAAAGCCCTCGGGAAGGCGGTGGTCTTGCAGGTCTTTGCATTGTCCAAGGGCACCAAGATAGCTGGCTGCCGCGTCACGGATGGCGAGATCCGTCGTAACGGAAAGATCCGGGTGACTCGCGGCAAGGATATTGTCTTTGAGGGTGATGTGAGTTCCCTGAAACATGAGAAAGAAGATGTGCGCGAGATGCGCACGGGTTTCGAATGTGGAATCGGTCTGAAAAATTTTAACGATGTCCAGGTCGGTGATGTGATTGAATGTTACTTGCTGGAAAAGGCCGAAGCAGAATAAATTTTTATCGATGAGGGAGAAAGTAGGTATATGCCATCCGGTGTCCGTCTCCAACGCATAGCGGACCGTATTCGTCAGGAAATCTCCGAGATGCTGATCCGCGAGATTAGTGACCCGCGCCTGCATCAGATATTTATCACTGATGTAAAGGTGGATCGCGAATTAGCCTTCGCTGATGTCTATGTTTCGGCTGTCGAAGGGGCCGTCCGCAGTGCTGAAATACTGGCAGGTCTCGAGCATGCCAGTGGATTTCTGCGCCACGAACTATCCTCTCGCATCGAACTGCGTGTCTTTCCGCGCTTGCGGTTCCATTGGGACCCTACGCCTGAAAACGCAGACCACATCGAACGATTATTGGCAGATTTACGCAAGAATGAACCACCTGCAGAAAAAAATTAAAAGCCGCATTCAAGCGGCGCACCGCGTTCTGGTAACTTCCCATGTCCGCCCCGACGGGGATGCCATCGGTTCCAGCCTCGCTCTTTCCCTGGCTTTGATTGATGCTGGAAAACAGGTCCAGGTGGTCTTGGCGGATGGGCTCCCGGATGGGTTCAAATATCTTCCCGGCACGGAATTGGTCCGTACACGGGCCGAGGGGGATTTCGACCTGATCATTAGCGTCGATTGTTCGGATTTACAGCGCATTGGCTCAGCCCTGGATGGATACCGCGCTCCCGACATTATTATCGATCATCATGTCACTACCGAAGATTTCGGCACCCTGAATCTGGTCGAGCCGGCAGCCGTTGCTACAGCCTCAGTTCTTGCAGACCATATGCCGGAGTGGGGGTTGGTGATTACCGCGCCGATTGCGTCCAATTTAATAACGGGACTCGTCACCGACACGCTCGGGTTTCGCACTTCCAACACTACACCTGGTTCTCTCCGCCAAGTGGCTCACCTGATGGAAATTGGCGCGGATTTAAGCCAGCTTTATTATCGCAGCATGGTTCGTAGGACATTCGTGGAGGCAAAATATTGGGGGTCGGGTCTTTCCAGCCTCCAGTGCGCCGATGGGATAGTATGGGCTACGTTGACTCTGGCTGACCGCAAAGCTTCCGGTTACACCGGCAGGGATGATGCGGATTTGATAAATATTGTTTCGTCCATTGATGACGCTGATATCGCTATTATGTTTGTTGAACAGACTTCAAATAAAACCAAGATCTCCTGGCGCGGGCTGAAACCGCATGTGGATGTTTCGCAGATTTCTCTCCAGTTTGAGGGTGGCGGTCATAAGGCCGCCTCGGGTGCGGAATTAACTGGCAGCCTCGCCGAAGTACAGGAGCGTGTCCTGGCAGCAACGCGCAAAATACTAGACCGATCCCATTGATTGTGTGGGGTGGTCCATGGAGGAATGACATATGGAAAGTCAGGATATTAAAAACGCCATTTCCGGAATACTCGTGGTGGATAAACCCGTTGGCCTCACCTCGCATGATGTTGTCGACCATATCCGCCGCGGCACAGGCATCCGCCGCGCCGGTCATACCGGTACACTAGACCCGCGTGCTTCCGGAGTACTCGTCATCCTGGTCGGACCCGCCGTCCGCTTGAGCGAATTTGTCTCGGCTTCCGACAAGCGCTACCAGGCCATCTTGCGTCTAGGGAATGCCACGGATACCTATGATGCCGAAGGACACTTTACACGCGCTCCTTCCACCACGCCTGTGGATGTGACCGAGGACCAGTTCAACGAGGTTCTTCAGCGCTATATTGGTGAGATCGAGCAAACTCCGCCTGCATTTTCCGCGGTAAAGGTCCATGGGCGTAAAGCTTACGAGATGGCTCGCCAGGGGGAAGAGGTGGAACTCGCTCCCCGAAAAATTAACGTTTACCATCTGGAGATTCTGGAATGGGCTCCTCCTGAAGTGGTGATAGACGTGCATTGTTCATCCGGCACCTATGTTCGCTCTTTGGCAAATGATGTGGGCGTTGCTCTGGGGTGTGGAGCATACCTGGTTGGGTTGCGCCGCACCAAGTCGGGACGTTTCAGTTTGCGGGATGCCACCCCCTTGCGCAAACTGGAGGAAGCCTTCACAGCCGGGAACTGGTACCAGTACTTGATCCCCGCTGCAGAAGCCCTCGCTGAGTGGCCTGGCGTGGAACTCTCTCCCGATGAGGTCGAGGAAGTCAAGCACGGGCATCGCATCAAGGCTGCGCCTGATACCAAACCTGGGTTGGTACGCGGTGTCAGCATGGCTGGTGAGCTCATTGCCATCCTTGAACTCGACGAAGTCACCCTGGAGTGGCAGCCAAAAAAGGTGTTCTTCTCATAAACTTATCTTGGAATATTGGCTTATTCGTTGCTTGAAACAGCTTCTAATTGCTATTTCGTGTAGTGACGACTTTAGTCGTCAATGCACTTTCCTCTCACCAAACGCGCACTGACAGCCCCTTTTATGAGGGTTATGTTCTTCGTGTTTTAGGTTTTTCTCTATTTATTATTCATGATTCATACCCATTCCATCGACGAACTTCCCCTTCACAATGCCTGGTTAACCATTGGCATCTTTGACGGAGTCCATCTCGGTCACCAGCAGATCTTGCGTACGCTCATTGCAGAAGCTCACCAGGCGGGAGCGCCCGCGGTTGTGCTTACTTTTTTTCCTCACCCGGCGGTCGTGCTGGGAGGCAAAAAAGATTTCAAATACCTGACCACGCCCGAGGAACGCCTCCACCTCTTGGAATCCCTGGGTGTCGATGTGGTCATCACCCAGACCTTTGACCGCACCTTTGCCGATCATACTGCTGATGATTTTATGCATCGCGTCGTGCAGTCGCTGGGTTTGCGCAGCCTCATCATCGGCTACGACACTGCCCTGGGGCGCGGTAGGGAGGGGGATGCTGCTCGTCTGACCGAAATCGGCAAAGAGTTAAATTACACCGTTCAGGTGATTCCAGCTCTGTCGGATGAGACCGGGGTGATTTCTTCCACCCGCATCAGGGGTGCTATTGCATCAGGGGATGTATCTGCAGCAGCTGGAGCTCTGGGACGTTATTACTCGATTTCCGGGCAGGTCGTCCACGGCGATGGGCGCGGCCACCGGATAAATGTCCCCACCGCCAACCTTGCCGTCCCCGCTGGAAAGGTCATCCCCGCTTACGGCATTTATGCCTGCTGGGCCTGGTTCGAACCCCCTCATCAAAAGAAAGCTGGAACTCTTGGATTGGACTTTCAAGTAACCCAATTAGGAACCCCCCCTCAGGCAGGGGACAAATACTTTGCTGCCGTCAATGTGGGTGTCCGCCCCACCTTTACTCCCGACCTTCCTGCTCCTGCCATTGAAGCCCATCTCTTGGATTTCATTGGCGACATCTACGGTCATCAACTCAAGCTGGAATTCGTCGAGTACCTGCGCCCCGAAGAGAAATTCGCCACGGTGCAGTCGCTGGTTGACCAGATCCGCCTCGACATTGACCTCACCCGTGAGATTTTATCTTGAGTATTTTTCAAAGGTGTCATTAAGAGGGCTGGATGCTTTCTCCAAACCGTGGCAATCTCATCACCAGCCATGGAATTGCTGCATCAAATGAAATAAAATATAAGAAATTTGTTTCACTACTTTGCCCTCCTCTTGCCCCTGTCCTTTGAGTGAGCTATAATGTTCCGCCAGTAATAGAGTAAGCAAGGAATAAAGAATGCCAGTTTATACCTATCATTGCACCAACTGCGGTGTCCAGTTCGAAAAACAGCAATCCTTCACGGATCAGTCGCTCATCCGCTGCCCGGAGTGTGGTAAACGTGCTTTAAAGAAGGTGTACTTGCCTGTCGGCATTGTCTTCAAAGGCTCCGGTTTTTACGCCACCGACCACCATTCACCTTCCGGCATGGCCTCCATGAAGGCTGATGAAAAAGCCGAGACAAAAGCCGGAGAGAATAAAGAAAGCAAAGACGGCAAGGAAAGTAAGAAAATTGGCGAAATCAAAGAACCTGCAGCAAAGATCGAGAAAAGCACCGAAAAGGCTATCGAAAAGAACTCTGGAAAGTCTGAAAAAAAAGAATGAAATATTTATTGCATGAGTAGGCGCACCGGGTTGGTGCGCCTTTCTTGTTGTGCGCCTGGCATGGGCGTTGACTTGAGAGTGGAAGTCTCTTGCAGCGGAGATTGCGTCGACTGCTAGCGGAAGGCAAGGGCGTCACCGCGAATA
>Ga0209638_1000262_pt1 | contig 35575 bp, 33 predicted proteins | sample BarGraNGADG00211_FD_184490 | JGI IMG/M metagenome (GOLD analysis project Ga0209638, IMG submission 184490) | Arctic peat soil microbial communities from Barrow, Alaska - Barrow Graham LP Ref core NGADG0002-211 (SPAdes) (version 2) | ecosystem: Environmental > Terrestrial > Soil > Wetlands > Peat...
CCCGCCGTGCGCGGCGGGCGCGCGCTCCCGCCCGGCGGAGGCTACACGCCGCCCGTCGGCGCTCCCCGCGCGGGCGAGACGTTCAGTCCGTCACGCGATCTTTCGGCCAAGCGTGCCATCTACTACGGCCAGCCGGAGCCCCCTGACGTCGAGGTTCATAAGCCGGTCGAGCGACCCGCTGGGGCCCAGCGGCCGGTCATCCCGGGCGAGCGCCGTTTCCGCGATGGCGACCGGGTCCGCCACCCGGCGTTCGGGGAGGGCTCGGTGGTGACATCGAAGCTGACGCGCGACGACGAGGAGGTCACTGTCGCCTTTCCGGAGCGTGGCATCAAGAAGCTCCTCGCCTCGCTGGCCAACATGGACATCCTCGGCTGATCGTGGCTGACGACGATTTGGCGAAGCGCGCCGCGGAGCTTCGTGTACAGATCGAACGCGCGGGCAGGCTGTACCACGAGCTGGACGCGCCGGAGATCAGCGACGCGGAGTACGACGCGCTGTTCCGCGAGCTCGTCGAGCTCGAGGAGACCCATCCCGAGCTGCGCACGCCCGATTCGCCGACGCAGCGCGTGGGCGGCGCTCCGACCGGACAGCTCGCGGAGGTGCACCACTCGACGCCGATGCTGTCGCTCAACAACGTCTTCTCGTTCGATGAGCTGCGCGCCTTCGATGCCCGCGTGCGCAAGCTGCTCGGGGCGGAGGACGTGCGCTACGTCGCCGAGCTGAAGATCGACGGCCTTGCCCTAGCCGTTCGCTACGAGCGCGGGCTTCTCGTCCAGGGCGCCACGCGCGGCGACGGCATGACCGGCGAGGATGTCACGGCCAATATCCGGACAATCGAGTCGGTACCCAGGCGATTGGCCGAGGCGGTGACCATCGAGGCGCGCGGCGAGGTCTACATGCCCAAGGCTGAGTTCGCGCGGATCAACGCCGAGCGTGAGGAAGCTGGGCTGGCCCTGTACGCGAATCCGCGCAACAGCGGCGCCGGCTCGCTGCGCCAGATCGATCCGCAGGTCACGGCGAGCCGGCGCCTCGCATCCTGGTTCTACGTGCTCATCGAAGAAGGCATGGCCGACTCCCAGGCGGCTGCCCTGCAGCGCATGGAGGCGATTGGCCTGCCCGTTGAGCCACATCGCGAGTCGGGCCTCGACGTCGACGACGTGATCGGCTTCATCGAGCGCTGGGGCGAACCACGCCACGATCTGCCCTACGGCACGGACGGCGTGGTGGTCAAGGTCGACCGCTTCGACCTCCAGCGCCGGCTGGGCATGGTTTCGCACGCGCCGCGTTGGGCCGTCGCCTTCAAGTACCCGCCCGAGCAGGTCGAGAGCTTCGTCGAGGACATCGTCGCCTACGTCGGGCGCACGGGAACGCTGACGCCGGTCGCGCACCTGACCCCCACCCAGGTTGCCGGTTCTACTGTCGCACGGGCGACGCTGCACAACCTTGACGAGGTAAGACGCAAGGACGTGCGCATCGGCGACCACGTGATCCTGCATAAGGCCGGCGACGTCATCCCGGAGATCGTCCGGCCGCTGGTCGAGCAACGCCACGGCACCGAGCGCGAGTTCGAGATGCCCGCGACGTGTCCGGTGTGCGGCACGCCGATCGTCCGCGATCCTGACGCCGTTCGCCACTACTGCCCGAACCTGGTCTGCCCGGCTCGGGTGGGGCAGGAGTTCGAGCATTTCGTCGGCCGTGGCGCGATGGACATCGACGGCGCGGGCTGGAAGGTGCTCCAGCAGCTGCTCGAGGATGGCCTGGTCCGCCAACGCGGCGACTTCTTCCGGCTGAGCGTCGAGCAGCTCGAGTCGCTCGACCGTTTCGCGCGCAAGAGCGCGGAGAACCTGTACGCGTCGATCCAGCGCGCGCGGGTGCGCCCCCTGTTCCGGATCATCAACGGCCTGGGCATCCCGCAGGTCGGCGGCCAGACGGCGATCGACATGTCGACCTGGATCGCGCGCTCGTGGCCGCCCCGGGACGACGAGCCGATGGGCGGCCCGCAGGGCTGGCTGCAGCGTGTCGCGACGGAGCTGCGCAGCCTGCCGGCGGACAAATTCGAGGACATCGCCGGGGTCGGCCCGAATACCGCGGCAAGCCTCGCCGCTTGGTTCGCCGCGCCCGAGACGGCACACATAATCGACGATCTGGTCGATGCCGGTGTCGAGCCCGAGCGCCCCGCTGCGCAGATGCTCGCGCAGACGGCCGAGGGTCCGCTCGCAGGCAAGACGCTCGTCGTCACGGGCACACTGACCGGGTTCGACCGACAAAGCGCCGAGGAGGCAATCCGCGCGGCGGGCGGCAAGGCGGCGAGCTCGGTGTCAAAGAAGACCGACTACCTCGTGGCCGGCGACAGCGCAGGCTCGAAGCTGGTCAAGGCGCAGGAGCTCGGTGTGTCCGTGCTCGACGAGGATGGCTTCCGGCAGTTGCTGGCCGGGGAGGTGGATTGAATGATGGATGCCCGAACGCTGTCTGACCTTGCTCGCGAGCAGGAGGACGGTGGCCGACCCTATTTCGAGTTCATCCGTTCCCAGTCGATGTCCGTCGGCCTGTATGTGCTCGAAGCTGGCGCAGTCGACAAGCAATCGCCGCATTTCGAGGACGAGATCTACATCGTCCTCGAGGGCCACTCGCGTTTCACGGCGGGCAACAGGACGCGCGACGCTGGACCTGGCGACACGATCTCCGTGCCCGCGGGAGTGCCGCATCGCTTCCACGACATAACCGAGAAGCTCCGGGTGATCGTCGTCTTCGCTCCGCCCGAAACCTGAGCCCGGCCCGGCCTGGCGCCCTTTCCGTATCCTTGCGTCGTGGCCAACCTTTCACGCAGCGACGTCGAGCACGTCGCGCATCTCGCCCGCCTCGGCCTGAGCGATGAGGAGCTGGCACGCCTCGAGGGCCAGCTCAACCACATCGTCGACCAGTACGCGGCGTTGGTCGAGCTCGACACCGAGCACATTCCGCCGACCGCGCAGACGATCGAGCTCGAGAACATCCTGCGCGACGACGTGGTCCGGCCCGGCCTGAAACGCGACGAGATACTCGCCCTGGCCCCGCAGCGCGCCGGCGACTACTTCGTCGTCCCGCCCATCTTGGGCGAGCACGGAAATTGACTACGGACCTGACGCGCCTCACGGCACGCGCCATGGCGGCCGGCCTGCGCGCCCGCGACTTCAGCGCAGTTGAGCTGACGACTGCCCACCTCGATCGGATGGACAGGACCGATCACGCCCTGCACGCATGGGTGTGGTGGGACCGGGACCTAGCCTTGGGCCACGCGCGCGAAGCGGATGAGCGCTTCGCGCGCGCATCCGACAAAAGCACGCTCCCGGCACTGCTGGGCATTCCAGTCGCGCTCAAGGACCTCGTGCTGACGCGCGGCGATGCGGCGACGGCAGGCAGCGCCATCCTGAAGGGCTACGTCAGCCCGTATGACGCGCATATCTCCGAAAAGCTCAAACAGGCCGGCGCCGTTCTGCCCGGCAAGACCAACATGGATGAGTTCGCGATGGGCTCGTCGACCGAGTACAGCTCTTACGGATCGACGGCGAATCCGTGGGACCTCGAGCGCGTGCCGGGCGGCAGCAGCGGCGGCTCCGCGGCGGCAGTCGCCGCCTTCCACGCGCCGCTGTCGATCGGAACGGACACCGGTGGCTCGATCCGCCAGCCCGCAGCGCTGACCGGCACGGTCGGGCTCAAGCCGACCTACGGCCGCGTCAGCCGCTACGGCATCGTCGCCTTTGCCAGCTCGCTCGACCAGATCGGGCCCTTCGCGCGCGACGTGCGCGACGCGGCCGTGCTGCTTCAGGCGATCGCCGGCCGGGATGAGCGCGACTCGACGTCCGCGCCGATCGCCGTCCCTGACTACCTCTCGACACTGCCGGACTCTGACGACGAGGCCGCGGCGCCGCTGCGCGGCATGCGCCTGGGCCTGCCCCGCCAGTACTTCGTCGAGGGCATGGAGCCCGGTGTCGAAGCAGTCATCCGCGAGGCCGTGGCGGCGCTCGCAGCGGCCGGCGCGGAGATCGTCGATATCGACCTGCCGCACACTGACTATGGCCTGGCCACGTACTACATCGTCGCGCCGGCCGAGGCATCGGCCAACCTCGCGCGCTACGACGGCGTGCGCTACGGCCACTCGATTCGCGAGCCTGGCGGTGACTTCATCGCCGACTACCTGGCCACCCGCGGATCGGGCTTCGGCGCCGAGGTCAAGCGCCGGATCATGCTCGGCACGTACGCCCTGTCGGCCGGCTACTACGACGCCTACTACCTCAAGGCGCAGAAGGTGCGCACGCTGATCAAGACCGACTTCGACCGCGCCTTCGAGCAGGTCGACGCGCTCGTCGCGCCGACGTCGCCGACGGTCGCTTTCAAGTTCGGCGCCCGCCTCCAGGACCCCGTCGCGATGTACCTGTCCGATGCGTGCACGCTGCCCGTCAACATGGCCGGCCTGCCGGGGCTGTCGGTACCTTGCGGTCTGTCGGACGGCCTGCCCGTGGGGCTGCAATTGATCGGCGGTCCGTGGGATGAGCAGAAGCTGTTCGAGCTGGGCCGCGCCTACGAAGCGATAACGCGCGACGACGGCTGGCGCAGCCTCGACCCGCGCGACCTGCCCGCGCTCGAGGACCCGTCGACTCCCAGCCCCGTTGAGCGGGCCGCGGCCGTCCGGTCTGCCCAGGCGGCGACGGGGTAGACTCGGAAAAGCCGCCAGCGAGGGATCGAGATGACCGCCGAGTTGACTGTTCACCAGCGCCTGTCCGAGCGCGTGCGCGCCGTGCCGCCATCGGGCATCCGCAAGTTCTTCGACGTCATCGCCACGATGCCCGACGTCATCAGCTTAGGCGTGGGCGAGCCTGACTTCGCGACGCCGCCGCAGGTCGTCGAGGAGGGCGTCCGGTCGCTGCGCTCCGGACGGACGCACTACACGAGCAACTTCGGCACGATCGAGCTGCGCCGCGCGCTGTCGGCGAACCTGAAGCGCCTGTACGGGCTCGACTACAACCCCGACAACGAGATCTGCATCACGGTCGGCGCGTCGGAAGCCGTCGCCGCGGCGATGTCGGCGATCACCGATCCGGGCGACGAGGTCGTGCTCCACGAGCCCTCGTACGTCGCGTACCTGCCGGCGATCCTGTTCAACGGCGGCACACCGGTGCTCGTGTCGACCACGGCCGCGACCGGCTTCGCGCTCGAGCCAGCGCAGCTCGAAGCCGCGGTCACGCCGCGGACCAAGGTCCTGTTCATGGGCTACCCGTGCAACCCGACCGGTGCCGTACTCGACGAGCCCACGCTGCGTGCCGTTGCGGACGTCGCGGAGCGCCACGACCTGCTCGTCGTCAGCGACGAGATCTACGACCGCCTGGTCTACGGTGGCCATCGCCATGTTCCGATCGCCACCCTGCCCGGGATGTGGGAGCGGACGATCACGATCGGTGGCTTCTCCAAGGCATACGCGATGACGGGCTGGCGCGTGGGCTACGTGTGCGCGCCGCGCGACATCCTCGAGGGCATAGTCAAGGTCCACCAGTACGAGATCATGTCCGCGCCAACCGTCGCCCAGGACGCGGCCGTAGTGGCGCTCAAGAGCGCCGAGCCGGACGTCGAGCGCATGGTCCGGGAGTACGACCGGCGCCGGCGCATGTTCGTCGACGGCCTCAACGAGATCGGCCTGCCCACAGTCGAGCCGAAGGGCGCCTTCTACGCTTTCCCTTCGATCCGCACGACCGGCCTGACCAGCGACCAGTTCAGCGAGCGACTGCTCTTCGAGCACAAGGTCGCGGTCGTGCCCGGCAATGCCTTCGGTCCGTCAGGGGAGGGCCACGTCCGTGCCACGCTGGCGACGAGCTACGAGGACCTCGCGGAGGCGCTCGCACGGATGAAGGCCTTCGTCGTCTCGCTCAATTAGCCGCGGCCGATGAAGACGCTCGCAGCGCTGGCCGTATCTATCGATCTCGTCGCCGTTGTAAGCGCGTGCCAGAACATCATCGGCAGCACACCGCTCAAGGTCGGCGACTGCTTCAACTATCTAAATACGACCGACGCGAACGGCGATTCAATCAACGTGCCCGCTGCCGTTGACTGTGCCCGGCCACACTCTGACGAGGTGTTCAGCGTCTTCGACTACCCGAACGCCTCCGGCTTTCCCGGTTACGAACAGATCGGCACGGTCCAGCAGAGCCGCTGCGAGGCGGACTTCGCGACGTATGTCGGGACGACATATGACAAGACGTCGTACACGATCAACTACGACGCGCCAGATGAACAGGCATGGGCCACAGGCGACCACCAGATCATGTGCCTGCCCGAGGACGCCAAAGGCGGCCAGCTGACAGGGTCCGCGCGCGGAACGAAGAAGTAGGGCACTCTGCTCCCATGACCCTGGCTTCCCGGACCGATTACGAGGTCGTGGTTGGCGTGGAGATCCACGTCCAGCTCAAGACGGCTTCGAAGATGTTCTGCGCCTGCTCGACTGATACGCGCAATGCACCGCCGAACACGAACACCTGCCCGGTCTGCCTGGGCCTGCCAGGCGCGCTACCGGTCATCAACCGCCGGGCCGTCGAGCTGGTACTGGCGACAGGCATCGCCATCGACGCGACGACCCCGGAGGTCACGCGCTGGGACCGCAAGAACTACTTCTACCCTGACCTGCCCAAGGGCTACCAGATCTCGCAGTACGACCTGCCTCTGGCCGCGCACGGCCGGCTGGCCGTCGAGACATCACAGGGCACGGTCGAGGTCGGCATCACGCGCGCGCACCTCGAGGAGGACACGGCGCGCCTGCTGCACCAGGACGTTCCTGGCGGCGGGCGGTTGTCGCTGGTCGACTTCAACCGCAGCGGCATCCCGTTGATGGAGATCGTCACTGACCCTGTCATCCACTCGGCCGAAGCTGCTCGCCGCTACGCCGAGGAGCTGCGCCTACTGCTGGTGACGATCGGCGCTTCGGACGCAGCCATGGAAGAGGGCCAGATGCGCGTCGAGGCCAATGTCTCGCTCAGGCCGCGCGGCACGGAGCCGTTCGGCACGAAGGTCGAGGTCAAGAACATGAACTCGTTCCGCTCCGTCGAGCGGGCGATCGCGTTCGAGGTCGAGCGGCAGACGCGCGCGCTCGAGTCGAGCGAGCGGCTCGTCCAAGAGACGCGCGGCTGGGATGACAACCGCGGCGAGACGTACACCATGCGGCTCAAGGAAGAGTCGCAGGACTACCGCTACTTTCCGGAGCCCGACCTGCCGCCGCTGCGCACCGACCCGGCGTGGCTCGCATCGATCCGCGCGACACTGCCGGAGCTGCCGGCCGCCAAGCGCGAGCGCTATGGCACCGACTACGGGCTGTCGCCCTACGACGCCTCCATCATCGCAACCTCGGCGGCGGCCTACTTCGACGCCGCGGTCACCGATTCGCGCAAGCCCGACCCCAAGCAGGTCGCGAGCATGCTGTCCAAGATCGGCCTGCGCGAGCAGAAGTCGGAGCCCGATCTGCTGACGCGGCGCTCCGGCACTGAGCTTGCGGCCGTGGTAGCGCTGCGCGCGGGCGGCCAGCTCTCGAGCCAGAACGCGGAAGAGGTCTACGCCGAGCACCTGCGCACCGGCCGCGCGGTGGCACAGATCGTGTCCGAGCGCGGCCTGCGCCAGATCAACGACACAGGCGCACTGGGCGAGGCGATCGACAAGGTCATCAGTGCCAACCCAACGGCCGTCGCGGACTACAACGCCGGCAAGACGGTCGTCGTCAAGTTCCTCGTCGGCCAGGTGATGAAGGAGACGCGCGGCCAGGCAGATGCGCTCGTCGTTCAGCAGCTGCTCGAGGAGCGACTCGCACAGTGATCAATGTCGTCCTCTGGCTTGCCGGGATCGCGCTCTTGGCCGTGGCGATCTGGCGCATCCGCGCGCCGCTGGGGCGCATGAACGAGCTCGATCGGCTGGCCCAGAACGCTGCGCGGTATGACTCGTGGCGAGGTGGTTCGCGCCTGACCGCGGCCGATCGGGAGAGGACAGGCGCCGACGAGATGCGCGCACTGATGCGCCGCCAGGTGCTCATCTGGGCTGCGGCCGGCGTTGCCGGGGTCGTGCTCATCGTCGCCGGCTTCGCTATCCGCTAGGACCGCGACGGGACTACCCGGACGTCAGCGGGGCAGGAACGTGATGCGTTGGTGCTCGATAGCCGTGCAGTGGTCCATGACGACCGGCAGGCCGCCGTCGCGGGCAATGCGGGCCGCTTCCCAGCTGACGACGCCCAGCTGGAGCCAGAGCGCGCCGGCTCCCGTGGCGACGGCTGACCGTGCTATGTCGGGCGTGTGCTCTGGCCGTCTGAATACGTCCACGAGATCGAAGTGGCCCGTCGCCTCGGTCGCCTCCTCGAGCGTCGCGAATGCGCGCTGGCCCAGGATCTCGTCGCAGTTCGGGTTGATGGGCACGACCTCGTAGCCCCAGCCCAGTAGCTGGCGCATCACGCCATGCGATGGCCGGGCCGGATTGGCCGAAGCGCCGACCATGGCGATCCGCTTAACCCGGGCCAGGAGCTGGGCCGGCTCATGTCCGGCCAGGAGCAGCACGGGGCCTGTGCCTTCCTGGGCGTCGAGAATTTCCAGTGCCCGCAGCCGCTCGTCGTTCATATGGCGACTTTACCCGGAGCTACGCGGCCGCCTCGCGCTCGTACGGCTGGCCGTCGGCTGCGGGCGGAATGCTCCGACCGATGACGCCGGCCAGGATGATGATCGTCACTAGATACGGCAACGCGTCGTAGAACTGCGCCGGGATGCTCTTCAGGAAATCGCCCGCCGAGTTCTCCGGCGCCGCGAACGAGATGGCGCGCCCAATGGCCGTTGAAGACGCGAAGAGCAGCGCGGCGCCGAACGCGCCGACCGGCGTCCAGCGGCCGACGATCATGGCCGCCAGGCCGATGAAGCCGCGCCCGGCGCTCATATTGGCCTGGAACGACGTGGTCGACTCCATCGACAGGTAAGCACCCGCAAGTGCCGCGATCGCGCCGGACATGATCACGTTGCGATAGCGAAGTCGGACCACGTTGATGCCGACCGTCTCCGCCGCCCGTGGATGCTCCCCGACGGCGCGTGTACGCAGGCCCCACTTGGTCCGGAACAGCAGGATCTGGACGACAACGATGAGGACGATCGCCGAGATGGCGATCGGGCCCTGGTTGAAGATCGCGTTGATCAGCCAGCCGACTAACGGGATGTTGGCGACGTCGGCGGAGATTACCAGCGGCTTGAAGCCACCTGCGCCCTGGGGCGAGCTGCCGCTGATCAGCGTGTTGAGGTAGCCAGTAACTCCCAGGGCGGCGATGTTGATGATCACGCCACTGACGATCTGGTCGGCTCGCACGGTGATCGAAACCCAGGCGTGGAGCAGGGCGAGCAGGACGCCCGACAGAAGGGCCGCGACAAGGCCAACGAGCAGCGGCAACGTGATGTTGAAGATCGCGGTGCCCTGGCTCGGGCCAAGAATGGCAAGCGCCGCGGCGCCGCTCGCCCAGCCGGCGAACGCGGCGGTCAGCATCATCCCTTCGAGGCCGATGTTGACGACGCCGGATCGCTCGCTGACGACGCCGCACAGGCCGGCCAGCGCAATGGGGATCGCCACCGACACGGACGAGTGGGCGATGACCGGGAGCTGGTCGAGCAGGAACTGGGCGAACTGGATGATGAAGCCGAGCACCGGGATGTCGGTCATCGGATCGCCTCGCTGCCGTAGGTGCGCGACATCGTCTCGGTCGTGCCAAGGCTCGACTTGACACCACGCAAGCGGAAGAGGCGGCGCAACACCGGGCTGGCGACGAGGAAGAGCAGGATAATCGCCTCGAGTAGGTCGACCAGCTCGGCGGGAACACCGGCGTTGACCTGCATCAGGCCGGCACCGGCACGGAGCATGCCGAACAGCAGTGCCGCCAGGGTTATGCCGACCGGGTGCGAGCGCCCGAGCAGGGCAACCGTGATCGCGTCGAAGCCGACGGACGTCGAGTAGCTGGCCGGCATCGCGTGACTGATGCCCAGGATGTTGATCGTGCCCGCGAGTCCGGCCAGGCCGCCGGCGATGCTCATCGTGAGCATCACCAGCCGGCGTGGCTTCATGCCCGCGTAGCGCGACGCGTCAGGGTTCGCGCCCACGGCGCGGATCTCGAATCCGACCGTCATGCGGTAGAGCAGGAACCAGATGATTGGCACGGCGACGAAGGCGAGGATGATGCCGATGTGCCCGTCACGGCCGATCAGTACCGGCAGGATCGCGTCACCCACGTTGGGCGTGATCGGCTGTGGCGCGCGCGGGTTGCGCAGCGGACCCGTGATCAGCCACGAGATGAGGGCGAGAGCGACGTAGTTGAGCATGATCGTCGTCACGACCTCATGGGCACCCGAGAATGCCTTGAGGAAGCCTGGGATGAAGCCCCACAGCGCGCCGGCGATCGCGCCGCAGATGAGCGCGAAGGGGATGGCGATCAGCGGTCCATCGCCCTGGACGACGAGCGCGCCGGCGACCGCGGCGACGGCTCCGACAAGGAACTGGCCCTGGGCGCCGATGTTGAACAGGCCGGCCTTGAAACCGAGACCGACGCCGAGGCCGGCGAAGATGAGGGGCGCCGCTTCAACAAGCGTGGTAACGCGGCCGTCGGCGCTGCCCAGCGAGCCGTCGAGCAGGGCCTGGTAGGCGCGTAGCGGCAGGGCCAGGTCGAACTTGGCACCAGGCGCGAGAGCGCTCGAGAGGACGATGACGACGGCACCGACGATGAGCGCGAGCACGATCGCCAGCAGGGGCATGGCCAGAACCGACCAGGCCTGGCCCGCGACCGAGCGCGTGATGCCGAGCAGAGAAGCCCGACCGGCCTGCTTGTTTGGCGCGGCTGGCTGCGGCTCGGGAGCGGCGGCTGGCTTGTCGGTCATGCGTCTGCCACCGTCGGGGGTTTCGCCTCGCCTGGCGGCTTGCCCCCGGTTGCCATGAGCAGTCCGATCTCGTTCTTGTCGGCGGTGCGTCCGTCGCGCTCCGCGACAAGCTCGCCGCGATACATGACCGCGATCCGATCGGACATCTCGAGCACCTCGTCAAGCTCGGCAGAGACGAGCAGGATGGCCGTGCCGGCGTTGCGCTTGTTGATCGCCTGGCGGTGGATGAACTCGATGCTGCCCACGTCGAGGCCACGCGTCGGCTGATCGAGCACGAGCAGTTTGAGGTCGCGGTCGAACTCGCGCGCGACGACGACCTTCTGCTGGTTGCCTCCGGAAAGTGTTCCGCAGGTCACGTCGGCCGACGGGGTCCGGATGTCGTACTCGGTGATGTTCTGTTTCGCCTCGGCATCGATCGCCGCGTCGTCGCGGATGCCGTGGCTGGCGAACGGCGCGTTCATGTACCGGTTGAGGAGCAGGTTGTCCTCGACCGTGAAGGACAGGATCAGGCCGAACCGATGGCGATCGGCGGGCACGTAGGCGACATTCAGCTCGTGGATCTTGCGTGGGCTGGCGCCTGTGATGGGCTTGCCATCGAGTGCGATCGTGCCGGACGCGACAGGGCGCAGGCCGACGACTGCCTCGACCAGCTCGTCCTGGCCGTTTCCGGCGACCCCCGCAACGCCCAGGATCTCGCCGGCACGGACTTTGAGCGTGACGCCACGGACGGTCTCGTGGCCGCGATCGTCCTTGACGTGCAGGTCGGTGAGCTGGAGCACGACCGCGCCCGGTTTCGACACTCCTCGATCGACCGTGAGCTCGACCTCGCGCCCGACCATCATCTCGGCCAGGTCCTCTTCCGTGGTGCCCTTGGGCGATCGTTCACCAACCACCCGTCCGCGCCGGATAACGGTGATCCGGTCGGCGATGGCGAGCACCTCGTACAGCTTGTGGCTGATGAAGATGATGCTTCGCCCGCTCTCGGCGAGGCGGCGCAGGAGAACGAAGATCTCCTCCGTCTCCTGGGGCGTGAGGACGGCCGTGGGCTCGTCGAGGACAAGGATGCGCGTATCGCGATAGAGCGCCTTCAGGATCTCGACGCGCTGCTGCTGGCCGACTGACAGCGTCGCCACCTTCACGTCGGGGTCGATCTCGAAACCGAACTGCTCGGCAAGCTCGCGGATCTTGCTGCGCGCCGCGCCGTGGTCGATGAAACCGCCCCGGTGGAGCGTCTCCTCGCCCAGGATGATGTTCTCGGCGACGCTGAGGACGGGCACGAGCATGAAATGCTGATGGACCATGCTGATGCCGCGCGCGATCGCGTCAGATGGGCCGGCGATCTTCACCGGCTCTCCGTCGAGCAGGATTTCGCCCTCGTCCGGGACGGCCAGCCCGTACAGGACGTTCATGAGCGTGGTCTTGCCCGCGCCGTTCTCACCGAGCAGCGCATGTATCTCGCCCGGTTGGATATCGAGATCGATATGGTCGTTGGCCACGACTCCCGGGTATCGCTTCGTTATGCCGCGCATCTCAAGCGCAGGTACGGGCGGAGGCGGCGGGACCTCGTCTGGCGGGGCGATCGTAGTGGGCGGTACCGCGGTCACCGGCTCAACGGTCTCCTGGCAACAATAAAAAGAGGAGCGGGCCGCGATTGCTCGCGACCCGCTCCTCTACAAACTTCCTGGCGCCGTTACTGCGCGGAGCCGCAGTTGGTTGGACAGGTAGTCAGTGTCCCTGCCGCCATGCCTGCGGTGGCCGTGTCGAGCAGGGTCTGGATATCGGGCGTGATCAGGCCCTTGGTGTCGTGCTCGGGCGAGATGCCGATGCCCGCGTTCGCCGCGTTGAAGTGCAGCGATCCGAGCGCGTCCTGGCCAAGAGCCTTGCCTAGGTAAAGCTGCTGGATCGTTGACGCGACGGAACTCGACAGGTGCTTCTCGGCTGAGGTCACGATGCAGTTGTACTTCGCGTTACTGTCGGCGGCGAGGGAAAGCCACTCGTCGACGTCAACGCCGATGCCGTACAGGCCGTTATTGCAGGTCGACTCGAGGATGCCGTTACCGGTGTTGCCAGCGACCTGGAAGACGACGTCGGGGTGATTGGTCTGGATGAACTGATCGGCGTAGTCCTTGCCGGCGCCGGGGTTGCCGAAGGCGACGGTGAAGTCTGACGTCGATACATAGCCGATGTCGACCTTCATCTTGGGATCGACCGACATGGCGCCGAGCTGGAAGCCCTGGATGTAGCGCACGACCGCCGGCACCGAGTTGATGCCGCCGATAGCCGCCACGTTCTTGTTCTTGCTGATGCTGCCGCTAACGATGCCCGCCAGGTAACCGGCCTGGTCCTCCTGGTACTGGAGACCGATGAAGTTCGGCAGCAGCTTGCTGGCATCGCCTGCGCAGGCGAAGGTCGTGTCCGGCGCGCCCGTGGCGTCGACGCACGCGTTCTGGTCAACGCCGACGAACCAGACGCCGGGGTTCGCCTTGGCGGCATTGAGCGTGTCCGTGTTCAGGTTGAAACCTACGGTCACGATCAGGTTGTAGCCCTGGCTGACGAAGGTCTGGATGTCCGGCGCGTATTCGTTCGAGCTCGTCGGGACCTCGAACTGCGGGTCGGCGGCGCCGATGTTGTGCGCGCCGAGCTTCGCTCCCTCGTATGAGTACTGGTTGAAGTTCTTGTCATTGACGGTGCCAACGTCGGTCACGACGCCGATCTTCCAGGTCGTGAACGATGGACCGCTTGTTTCCGCCGGGGCCGACGCCGTAGCCGGCGCGGCGGGCGTCGCGGTCGCGGGAGTTGTCGTCGCGGGCGGCGGCGTTACCGGCGTGGTTGTCGCCGGTGGCGGCGTTGGTGCCTTGGCCGTCGCGGCTGGCGGCGTCGCCGGCGTTGTTGTCGCCGGGGCTGGTGTCGTGCCCGTGCCGCCACACGCGACCACGAGCATGACGGTCGTTGCCGCTAGGGCGAACGACGAACGAATTCGCATCCGGTGATTCCTCCTCTTGTCGTTGACAGACACACGTGTACCCGTCCGACCCTCAGGGCGAATGCTATTCGTCTACGGGGACGCCCGCAACACGCACCCGCCAGCAGCTGGCCGCGGTAGCGTGTGTCGGCGGCCAATTCGCGGCCAGCTCTGCGTGCCATACTCCGGACGCCGGTTCCGGCGCGTGCCAGCGGGGACCTGCGTATCGCCTTGCCTTGTTCGAGGCGGCGCAGCAGGAGGAAGATGGGCGTGCCGGATGTGCCTGACGACGGGCAATCGGCGACGGCCGGTCAGCAGCCGCTCGTCCTGGTCATCGAGGACGAGCCGACCATGTGCGGCCTGCTCACGCGCGTGCTCGAGCGCGAGGGCTACGACGCGCTCGGCATTGGCAATGGCGAGATGGGCATGCGCGCGATCGTCGAATACGCGCCGGAGATGGTGCTGCTCGATCTGTCGCTACCCGGCATCGACGGCTTCGAAATCTGCCGCAGACTGAGGGCCGATCCGCTGACCGCGACGCTGCCGGTCATTGTGATCACCGCCCATACCTCCATGGAGGACATGGTCGCGGCGCTCGACGCAGGCGCCGACGACTTCCTGACGAAGCCGGTACAGCAGATCGAGCTTCTCGCTCGGATTCGCAGCGCGATGCGCCTGCGTCGAGCCATAACGTCGCTCGAGCGCGCGACACAGATCGTGGCCGCCCTGGCCAACGCGGTCGAAGCCAAGGACGTCGGGCTCGTCTACCACTGCCGCTGGCTGGCCCATCACGCCGCGCGCGTGGGCGCTTACGTCGGCCTGCGCGGCGAGCAGCTCGAGGCAATCGCCTATGGTGCACTGCTCCACGACGTCGGCAAGATCGGCGTGCCCGAGCATCTGCTGCGCAAGGAGGGGCCGCTGAGCGAGGACGAATGGAGCCTGATGCGCCGCCACCCGGAGATCGGCGAGCGCATCTGCCAGCCGCTGCGCGCTTCGCGGACCTTCGCGCCTATCATCCGCCACCACCACGAGCGCTTCGGCGGCGATGGCTATCCCGACGGCCTGCGCGGCGATAGGATCCCGCTCGGCGCACGCATCGTCACCATTGCCGACGCCTATGAGGCGATGGTCCACGGCCGGCCGTACCAGCCCGCGCAGGCGCACGAGCGGGCACGCGACGAGCTGATGAGCCTGCGCGGCTCACAGTTCGACCCGGAGCTGGTGCCCATCTTCCTCGACGAGCTCGAGCGCGACACGCAGGGCGTGCCGCCGCTGGTGGCACTGCCGCAGATCGCAGTCCTTGAGCGGGAAGCCGTCGCCGGCGCCTGAATCGGCGCGCATGCAGTCTTTCGAGCCGCGGCCACCCGGGCTGCTGCGGCGGAGCTTCGTGCGCTATGGCATCCGCTTCTTCGTCGGCAGCTACCTGCGCGTCAGGCACGAAGGCTTCGCGACGCTGCCCGAGCCGCCCTATCTGCTGAATTTCAGCCACCCGAACTGGGTCGACCCATTCCTGCTTGCGTCGCATTGGCCGCGTAAGGACGCGCTGTTCATATTCGGACCGAAAGAAGAGGACATGAACAGCGGCTGGAGGAACATGCTCATCCGCTGGTCGCACATGGCCGTGCCATTCCGGCCGTCGAAGACCGACCTGATCGACACGACGCGCCGCGCGACGAGCGTGCTCAAAGCCGGCTATGTGCTTGCCCTGGCCGGGGAGGGCAGGCTCTCCGATCGCGAAGGCGAGATCGTGCCGCTCGAGGATGGCTCTGCCTTCTTTGCCCTCCGCGCGCGCGTCCCGATCGTGCCCATGGCTGTCATCGGCACGCGCTGGCTGCGCTTCGGCAAGACGGTCACGATGCGCGTCGGCCCAGCCATCCCGACGGCCGGGCGGCGTCCCGACCGCGAGGCTGTTGCCGATCTGACGGCACAGCTTCAGGAGGCGATGGAACGCCTGCTCGTCGGCGTTGAGGAGGAGCCGCCGCCCGGCCGTTTTGGGCGGTGGCTGACCGACGTCTTCAACGAGCGGCCGTGGCTCAACCAGCAGAACGACGCTGGGCCGCAATCTCCCGGAGACGCGCGTCGCTGATTCCCAGGTGGTGGGCGATCTCGTGGAACAGCGTGTCCTCGACACGGGCGGCAAGGTCCTGCTCGCTCGTGCTGAATGCCTCGAGGGGGTGGCGAAAGAGCGTGATCTTGCTCGCGTACGGTGCGTCCGACGCACCGTACGTCGTCCGGGGCACTCCCTGGTAGATGCCGAAGAGGCCGTGCGCGTGAGTGGACTGCAGCTGCTCGGGAGTGGGGTCGTCGTCGACGACGATCGCGACTGACTCGAGCTGTTGTCGGAACTCGTCGGGCAGCTTCGCCAGGGCGCGTGAGATCAGCTCGTCGAACGGGTCGGCGGGCTGGTCGGTCACGCGAGAGGTGAGAACTCGAAGCTGATCGGCAGCTCGATCGCGGCGCCCGGGTCGATCAGCGTCAGCGCGCCCGGCTCGCCGTTGAGCAGCCGGCGCAGCCCTTGTGGCGCGTGCGTCTGGGGCTCGGTCGCGATCGCGCCGCGCTCGGCGGCGTAGGCGGCAACGATGTGCAGCGTCGGAAACGGCGCGCGCACGGTGGCGCGCAGGTGTTGCTCGGGCCAGAACAGCTCGAGCGGCGGATCTCCCGGACCGGGCCAGGTCGCATCGACGCCTTCGGCCATCCACTGCGGCCGGCGCAGATCGAGGTTGCCGCTCACGGCTTGCGGCGACGGCGAAGTATCGGCGTTCGATGGGTAGACGGTGTCACTGTGGATGGCGACCTCGACCGGCAGCGGGAACCACGGATGGAGGCCGATGCCACCGGGCATTGGCGTGTCGTCGAGGTTCGTCAGGCGCAGGTCGATGGTGAGTGACGACCCGCTGACGCTCACTACCGACTCAACCCGGTAGCGCCACGACCAGCCGTCGCCGCCGGCGTCAATGGCAAAGCTCGCGTCGCCGGTTTGTCGCCACGGCGCCGCGTAGACCTGGCCGTGGATCGCACTGCCATCCGGGAAGTTCGGGCGCAGGTTCACGAGGCGATCGCCAACGGCGGTCGGCACGGGCGCAAGGCGGCCGCACCACGGCGCCATCACATAGCCACCCCAGAAGAACGGATCGCGGGCGTGATTGCTGATGTCCGCCGGCGTACGCAGCACGTCCATACCGTGGACTCGCAAACGATGCAGCCGGGCGCCAAGGTCGGGCAGCAGCACGACCTCGATGTCGGCGCCACCGACCGTGACCAGGTTTTGCGTTCTCATTCCTGTCCGAGAACGTAACAGGCTTTGGCCTTCCTACAATCGGTCGATGAGCGAGCTTCGTTGGGGAATCCTGTCGACGGCGGACATCGGGCGCAGCAAAGTGGTGCCGGGCATCAAGCGCGCGGCACGAACAAGAGTCGTGGCGGTTGGTTCGCGCGACGTTGAGCGGGCCAGGGACTACGCCGCGGAGCTGGGCATACCGACCGTGCACGGTTCGTACGAGGAGCTCCTCGCCGACACGGATGTCGACGCCGTCTACATCCCGCTGCCCAACCACCTGCACGCCGAGTGGACGATGGCTGCCGCGCGCGCCGGCAAGCACGTCCTGTGCGAGAAGCCGCTGGCGATGAACGCCGCCGAGGCGGCACGGATGGTGGCCGTGTGCGAGCAGCAGGGCGTCCTGCTCGCCGAGGCGTTCATGTACCGGCTCCATCCGTCATGGCAGGCCGTGGTCGACGTCGTACGCAGCGGCCGGATCGGCAGGCTGATGGCCGTCCAGAGCTGGTTCTCGTACTTCAACGACGACGCGTCCAACATCCGCAACGTGCTCGAGGCGGGCGGCGGCGCGCTCTATGACGTCGGCTGCTACTGCGTCAACCTGTCGCGTCTGCTCTTCGGGGCTGAGCCCACAGGCATCAAGGGATCGGTCGTGCGCGATCCCGAGCTGGGCGTCGACGTGCTGACGAGCGGAATGCTCGAGTTCGACCAGGGTATGGCGACCTTCACCTGCTCGACGCGGACGGAAACCGACCAGCGCGTGCACATCTATGGCACCAAGGGCCGCATCTCGGTCGGGATCCCGTTCAACATCCCGCCCGACCGCCAGACGGAGATCTACGTCACTTCCGGCGGCAACCCGCCCGTCGCCCCAGCGACCGAGACGATGACATTTGCGCCCGCCGATCCGTACACGGTCCAGGCCGAGGTGTTCGCGGCCGCGGTGCTCGACGGCACGCCGCTGCCGTTCGACCCGGCCGACGCAATCGCCAACATGCGCGTCATAGATCTGCTGTTCGAGTCCGGCGCAACCGGCTAGCGGCCTCCTCGGGCGTGAGGTCCCGCTGCGGCTCGGCGAGCAACTCGTAGCCAACCATGAACTTGCGGACGGTCGCCGAGCGGAGCAAGGGCGGGTAGAAGTGCGCATGCAGCTGCCAGCCTTCATGGACAGAGATGTCCGACGGCGCCTCGTGCCAGCCCATCGAATAGGGGAAAGGCACGCCGAACAACCGGTCGTAGGCCTGCACGAGATTGCTCATTGCCCGGGCGAGATCGTCGCGCTGGACAGCGGTCGTCTCCGCCAGCCGAGTGCACGGGAAGCGCGGCAGGAGAAGCGTCTCGAACGGCCAGATAGCCCAGAACGGCACGACCACGGTCCAGCTCATCGTTTCGACGATCGATCGCTCGCCGCCGCGTTCCGCCTCTTCGTAGTCGCTCAGCAGGCGAGTGCCGGCCTTCATCGCGTGATCGCGTTGAGTGGCACGTTCGCGGGCCAGCTCGACAGGGAGCACTGATCCCGCCCAGACCTGACCGTGCGGGTGCGGATTCGAGGCGCCCATTGCTGCGCCGCGGTTCTCGAACACCTGAACGTATGCATGTGTTGCCAACAGCGCAGTTGTCTGCACGGCCCACGCATCGACCACAGCCCGCACCTGGGTCGCCGTCATCGTTCCCAGATCGAGGTCATGACGAGGTGAGAAGCAGACGACGCGGCAGGTCCCGGCCTCGCCCTGCGCGCGGAGCAGCCCGGACGACCACTCGCCGGTCGGTGAGTTCGGCTGGAGCGCAGCGAAATCGTTGGTAAAGACGAACGTCGAGTCGTATTTCGGATTGCGCTCGCCGTTCACGCGCAGGTTGCCGGGGCACAGGTAGCAGTCGGGGTCGTACTCGGGTGCGGCCACGGTCGGCGTCGATTCGACCTGGCCCGACCACGGCCGCGCCGTCCGGCCGGGCGAGACCAGGACCCACGTGTCGCGCAGCGGGTCGTACCGGCGGTGCGCCTGGCTGGTGAATCGGAACTCAGCTGCGTCGCGGTTCATGCCGCTCGCTCGACGAGGCCGGCGCCGTCGACCGCGGCGACTTCATAGATCCGTGCTTCCAACCCGGCTCGCGGCTTGTACTGCGTTTGGAGCGCCGACCGCAGGCGGTCGACGGCACCGGCCTCCACGAGGTTCACGGTGCAGCCGCCGAAGCCTGCCCCGGTCATGCGCGTGGCGATCACACCCGGCGTCGACCGAGCGATCTCCACGGCCGCATCGAGCTCGTCCGAGCTGACCTCGTAGAGATCGCGTAGCGAGGCGTGGCTGGCAGCGAATAGATCGCCGAGGGCGGCGGCATCGCCGGTCTCGAGGGCTGCTGCAGCCGCGAGCGTGCGCTCGTTTTCCTCGACAACGTGGCGACAGCGGCGATAGGTGACGTCGCCGAGTTCGGCGCGCGCGGCGTCGAGCATCCCGACGGTCGCGTCACGCAGCGACGCGACGTGCTCGCCGCGCGCCTTCAGTAGCGTGACGCCACGCTCACATTCCGCACGCCGCGCGTTGTACTCGGAGCTGACCAGGCGGCGCGCGGTGCCGGTGTCGACGACGACCACGCGCATCGTGCTGGGAATCGGGACCTTGCGATAGTCGAGCGACCGGCAGTCGAGCAGCAGCGCGTTTCCGGCAACGCCGCACGAGGAGGCGAACTGGTCCATAAGGCCTGAGTTGACGCCGACGTAGCCGTTCTCGGCGCGCTGGCACAGGAGGGCAAGCTGCATGCGATCGATCGAGTCGACCGCGCCTGGATCGGCCGCCACCATCAGCGCCCACGCTGATACGAGCTCAAGGGCAGCCGACGATGACAGGCCGGCGGACATGGGCAGGTTGCTGGTCAGCCGGCCCACGAAACCGCCGGTCGGCACGCCCGCCTGTTGCAGCACCAATGCCACGCCCGCGACGTAATCAATCCACTGACCGCGGCGTGATCCGATGGCGTCCAGCTGGAACTGCCCGCGCTCGTCTGTGGATTCGGTGCGGATGTCGACGACGTGGTCAGTAGTCGGGGCGACCTCGAGGCGGATCTCCAGGTTGATCGCGACGGGCAGCACGTAGCCCTGGTTGTAGTCGGTATGCTCTCCGATCAGGTTCACTCGCCCCGGCGCCCGCACAACCAGGCGATCGACGGACGCGGCTCCCATGAGGGCAGGTTAGGCCTCCGACTGACAGCGGTCAGCCCGCGGCGCGGTGGAACCACGGCGCGAGGGCCGGATACAGACGCACATAGTCCGCGTAGTGGTGGGCGTAATCCGCCGCGGCCGGTCCCGGCTCGGCCGCCGGCTGGGCACTGACCAGCGCGCCACAGGCGTCGTCGACGCTCGCGTACCAGCCCGCGCCGACGGCGCCAAGCAGGGCCGCCCCGAACGCGGCACCTTCCGTCGTGCTGGGCAGCGCGATCTCCGCTTCGAGGATGTCGGCCAGGATCTGGCGCCATAGCGGACTCGCGAGTCCGCCGCCCGACGCGCGGATCTGGCTCGGCCGTGGCATCCCGGCGTCGACCATCAGTTCGAGCCCGTCGCGCAGCCCGAACGCGACGCCCTCGAGGACGGCGCGCGTCATGTGACGCCTGTCGTGGGTGACGTCAAGGCCGACGAAAGCGCCGCGCGCCTCCGGATCGGGGTGCGGGCTGCGCTCGCCGGTCAGGTAGGGCATGAAGTACAGGCCGCTGCCCGCGGCGGAGACGTCGGCGGCCGGCGCGACGAGGTCGCCGAAATCGGCGCCGGGAGCGAGGGCATCGCGGAACCAGCGCAGGCTGCCGGCGGCCGAGAGCATGACCGACATCATGTGCCAGCGACCTGGCAGCGCATGGCAGAAGGCATGAACTCGGCCGTGCTCCTCGTGCAGCGGCTCGGAGGTCGATGCGAAGACCACGCCGGAGGTGCCCAGCGACAGCGCCACGACGCCCGGCGCGACGGCCCCGACGCCAACTGCGTTGGCCGACTGGTCGCCGCCGCCGGCCACGACCGGAGTGCCGGCAACGAGGCCCGTGGCGGCCGCGGCCGCGGCGCTGACCGTGCCGGTCACGACCGGTCCTTCGAACGTGGGCGGCATCAGGCCGCGCGCGATCCGGAGCGCGTCGAGGATCTCCGGTGACCAGTCGCGCGCGGCCAGGTCGAACAGGATCGTTCCCGACCCGTCGGCCTTGTCCATCGCGTGCTCGCCGGTCAGGCACAGCCGCAGGTAGTCCTTGGGCAGCAGGACGTGCCGCGTCGCGTTCCACGCGTCCGGCTCGTGGTCGCGCACCCAGACCAGCTTGGGCGCAGTGAAGCCGGTCAACGCGTCGTTGCCGGTGACATCGATGAGCCGCTGCGCGCCGACCGCTTCGCGGATCAGCTGGCACTCGCGCGCCGTGCGCTGATCGTTCCACAGGATGGCCGGCCGGACGACGCGGTCGGCCGCGTCGAGCAGCACCGCGCCGTGCATCTGGCCGGTCAGGCCGACCGCCGCAACTGCCGAGCCGTCGACACCGGCCGCAGAGAGTGCGCCACTGATGGCGCCCTGGCCGCCAGTCCACCACAGGGCGGGGTCCTGCTCGCTCCAGCCGGGTTGGGGCACCTCGTAGCCGTATTCGGCGACGCCGATCGCCACGACGGCGCCGTGCTCGTCGACGAGCACGGCCTTCGTCGCCGTCGTCGAGACGTCGATGCCCATGACGAGCATGAGCTCGGCCCTCAGCCCCGGGGCGGCCGACCCGCCGACCAGATCGCCCGGTTGACGACGTTCTCGAGCATCTCCTGGTGACCCGATTGCCGGACGGGGCTGATCGCGCCGTCGCCAACCCGACGCTCGAGCTCCTCGAGCGTCACCGAGCCGCCCAGGATTGCCGTCCCGAGCTCACCGTTCCAGCCTGCGTAGCGCTCATCGCGCATCTTCTGGAGCGAGCCGTCCTCGACCATCGCGGCTGCCGCCAGCAGTGCCTGGGCGAGCGAGTCCAGGCCGCCGATGTGGGCGTAGAACAGGTCGTTGCGATCGCTGCTCTGGCGACGCAGCTTGGCGTCGAAGTTGAAGCCACCGGGCGCCAGCCCGCCGTTGCGCAGGATCTCGTAGAGCGGCATGCACAGGTCATCGACGGAGTTCGGGAACTGGTCGGTGTCCCAGCCGTTCTGGGGATCGCCGCGGTTGGCGTCGATGCTGCCGATGATCCCGTTGGCCGCGGCAAAACAGACCTCATGGTGGAAGCTGTGCCCGGCGAGCGTCGCGTGATTGGCCTCGATGTTGACCTTGTACTCGTGCTCAAGGCCGTTGCGAACTAGGAAGCCGTAGACCGTCGCGACGTCGTAGTCGTACTGGTGCTTGGTCGGCTCCATCGGCTTCGGCTCGATCAGCAGCTGGCCGCTGAAGCCGATCTTGGCCTTGTGCTCCGCGACGAGATGGAGGAAGCGCGCGAGCTGTGCCTGCTCGCGTTTCAGGTCGGTGTTCAGCAGCGTGTCGTAGCCCTCGCGGCCGCCCCACAGGACGTAATTCTCGCCGCCCAGGCGCTGCGTGACCTCGAGCATGTGCTTGACCTGGGCGGCGGCGTAGGCGAACACGTCCGGGTCGGGATTCGTGGCCGCGCCGGCCTGGTAGCGCGGGTGGCTGAACAGGTTGGCCGTGCCCCACAGCAGGCGAACGCCCGTACGCTGTTGGTAGCCTGCAGCATCGTCGGCCAGCGCATCGAGGTTCGCGCGGAACGTGGCGAAGCTGTCCCCCTCCGGGGCAACGTCACGATCGTGGAAGCAGTAATAGGGCGTGCCCAGCTTGGCGAAGAACTCGAAGGCGACGGCCATCTTCGTCCGCGCCGCGGCCATCTCGTCGTCCGTGGCCTCGAGCCACGGCCGGTCGAGCGTGCCGATGCCGAACATGTCGCGGCCGTCCCAGGCGAACGAATGCCAGAAGCAGACACCCGGCCGGAGGTGGTCGACCATCGGCTTGCCGAGCACGACCCGGTCCGGCTGATAGACCTTGAACGTCAGCGGATCAGGGGAGTCGAGGCCACCGAACGGTATCGGCCCATGCACATCCGCAAAGAACTCAGGCACGACAAACTCCCTCTCTATCAAGCGATGCGCTCGGTGGCCGGCCGCTTACAGCCTGGTCGTCTGGCGGCTCATGTGCGAAGCGCGGTCAGCTCCTCCTCCGTCGCCTCGCCTGGCCGCTTGCCCAGGATGATCATCCCCAGGACCTCGTCCGACGTCACTTCACCTGGCTTGACCGTCTCGACGATTCGGCCGTGGTACATCACGCTGATCCGATCTGATTGATCGAACACGTCGTGGATGTCGTGGCTGATCAGGAAGATGCCGATGCCCTCTGACTTGAGCTGTCGAACGAGTGTCTGGACCTGCGCCGTCTCGGCCGGCCCGAGCGCTGCCGTCGGCTCGTCCATGATCAGGATCTTGGCGTTGAAATAGATCGCGCGGGCGATGGCGATTGCCTGGCGCTGGCCGCCGGAGAGCGTCAGGACGGGCTGGCGGAAGCGAGTGAAGTTGGGGTTCAGCCGGCCCATGATCTTACGCGTCTCCGACTCCATGCTCGAGTCGTCGAGGTTGCCCAGGCGCGTCGTCATCTCGCGGCCAAGGAACATGTTGCTCGGCGCGTCGATGTTCTCGGCGAGCGCGAGATTCTGGTAGATCGTCTCGATCGCCAAGTTCTTGGCGTCGCGCGGGTTTCTGATCGTGGCCGATTTGCCGTTGATCAGTATCTCGCCCGAGTCGGCGGGATGGGCCCCGGATAACGCCCGCATCAGGGTCGTCTTGCCGGCGCCATTGTGCCCGACGAGCCCAACGAGCTCGCCCGGGAACACGTCGATCGATACGTCGCGGACTGCGTGCAGGCCGCCGAACGAGATGTTGATGTTGCGCATCTCGACGAGCGGAGTTGCCTGTGCAACGGTCATTGCGCTCACCTCCTGCCGGTCACGAACCGCGCCGACGGTTCCAGGTGTCGAAGCCGACAGCAAGGATCAGCACGATGCCCGCGGCAACGTTCTGGCCGGGCGAGTTGACACCGTTGAAGCTCAGCCCGTACGCAAGTGACTGCATCACGAAAGCCCCGAGCACCGCGCCGGGAATAGTGCCGATGCCGCCGGCGAACGATGTGCCCCCGACTACTGCCGCGGCGATGACGTACAGCTCATAGCTGACGCCCACATCGAGCGTCGCGCCGTTCAGGCGGGCAGCCGCGATGGCCGCGGCGATCGCGCATAGGACGCCCATGAGCATGAACGTCTTCATGATCGTCCAGCGTGTGTTGATACCGGCCAGCAGGGCCGCGTCGGGATTGCCGCCGTAAGCGAAGGCAGAGCGGCCGTAACGGCGGCGTGTCGATAGCCAGGCCATGACCAGCGTCACGCCGATCAGGATCACGATCGGATAGGGCAAACCGGTCGATATCTGGAGGCCGCCGGGTGGCGCGACGATGCCGTGCGCCTGCGCGTACTGGTCGGCCAGTCCCTTAGGCCAGAAGTTCTGATTGGCGAACCAGGCGAGGCCGAGGATGGCGCCAGAGCCGATCACCGCAAGCAGGATCTCGGCCCATATTGGCCGGAGTGGGAAACCAAAATGGCGCCGCTGGCGCCGGTTGTAGTAGAGCAATCCGAGGACTGCCAGCGCCCCCAATCCGCCGACAAGCCAGGTCAGATTGCCACCGAGCGAGCCCTGTGCGCCACCACCGATGAGCTGGAAGGACGGGTCAAGCCCAACGACCGCGGCGCCTTGGGATAAGTACCAGACAATGCCGCGGATTGAGAGCAGTCCACCGAGCGTGACGATGAACGACGGGATGCCGACGTATGCGATCAGGAATCCCTGCACAGCGCCGAAGGCCAGTCCAATGCCCATACCCATGGCGAGGGCAATCTCCCACCGAAATGGGAAGTCGGCGCCCATCCCAAGCACACGGGGCATGAAATCCGTCATCAGAATTGCGTAGCTCATGGCCACGAAGCCGACCAGCGAGCCGACCGACAGGTCGATGTTGCGCGTCACGATGACGAGGACCATGCCGGTCGCAATCACCGCGATACCGCACGCCTGGACGGCGAGCGTGACCATGTTCCCCGGCTGGATCAGCTTGCCGCCGCTCCAGACATTGAACGAGAACAGGATCAGAGCGAGCGCGACCAGCATCCCGAACAGGCGGAAGTTGATCTCGGTCTGACCAATCAGTGCGCCCGCGCGCTCACGGATTGAGGCGCGCGCCGGAGGTGTGGCCTGAGCCGATGCCGGTGCAGCTTCGGCCAGATTTGTCACCGCGAAGCTCCTCGTCCCCCGCTTGGAAGCCCTACGCCCCCGGGTTGGACCCGGGGGCGTAGGTGGAAATCCCGTCGATCAGTAGCGAACTACTGTCACTTGCAGGCAGCCGGAGCGGTCGCCGACGTCGCATCGACGCCCTTGCACAGGTCGGCCTTCGCGATGAAGCCGGCATCGATCGGCAGCTGCAGGTTGGCCGCGGTGAGCGGCTGGGGCTGAAGGATGAAGGACTTGACCGTGTTGCTGCCCGGCGTCTGGAAGTCGGCTGCGGTCAGACCGGCAGTCGGCACCACGTCGGGGTTGAGCAGGTTGCTGGGCAGAGTCAGGCTCGCCATGGGCGTGCCCTTGCACAGCGCGAGCGCCGCGGCGCCGGCAGCCTTGCCGAGCTCATTGGCGTTCTTCCAGACGTCGACATACTGCTTGCCCAGCGCGACGTTGTTGAGGTTGGCCGTATCGCCGTCCTGGCCGGACAGCGGCACGAAGGACATGCTCTTGGCCGTCTCGGCAGCGACGACGCCCAGCGCCGTGCTGTCGTTCTCGGCCAGGATGGCATTGATCGGGGTGTTGTCAGAGGTCGCCTTGTCGATGATGGTTTCCATGTTCGACTGGGCGGTCTCGGTCTTCCACGCGTCCGTGAAAGTGCCGTAGTCGGCCGGGTAGTTTGTCCCGGTCGCGTTCAGGATCTTGATGGCACCCGATGTGACCTTGTCGAGCAGGCCCGCATCCTTGAAGCCCTGGGGCAGGAAGGTCGCGGCATTCGGATCGCCCGGATCGCCCTTGATGATCACGTAGTTGCCCGTTGGCACCTTGGCCAGGAGCGCCGCCGCCTGCGCCTTGCCGACGCCGACGTTGTCGAACGTGATGTACAGGATGCTTGGATCCTCGATCAGGCGGTCATACGCGATGATCGGGATGTTCGCCGCCTTCGCCTTCGCGACAGCCGGCAGGATCGCGTTCTGGTCCTGGGCGAGCAGGATGAGAACGTTGGCGCCCTTCGATATAAGGGTGTCGACGTCGGTCAGTTGCTGCTCGTTGCTCAGGTTGGCGTCGGCATCGATGTACTTGCCGCCGCCGGCCTCGACCGTCTGCTGGATATTCGGCTTGTCGTGAGCGGCCCAGCGCGGTTGCTGGAAGTTGTTCCACGAAACGCCCACGGTGCAGCCGGCAGTCTGGCTTGCAACGGTGCTTGCCGGCGGCTGCGTTACCGCGCTGGTTGGCGCCGTCGTCGCCGCCGGTGGACTGGTTGGCGCCGTCGTGGCGCCGTTGCCGCCGCATGCCGCGCTGACGACGACGATCGTCGCAAACAGCGCCACGGCTGGCTTGTTGAGCATGTGTTTCGTCCTCCTCCTGATGCCTGGAAGATCCCCCGCAAGGCCCATGGCTTTCCCTACGCTACCACCCTCCATTCCGCTTGATTTGTGCTTTCGGCAAGCGACGCCGGGTCGTCGAGAAGACGTTCGAAAGCAAGTTCAGCTGCTCCCAACAACGGTGCGTCAACTCCCAGTGACGAAGACTTGATATTAACGACCGCGGCAGACAGCCTGAGTGTGAGCCGCTCGACCTCGCTGCGCATGGCGGGCTCGATGAACGGATAGATGCGCTGGAAGAGCCCGCCCAACACGACGAGCTGTGGGTTGAGGACGTTGACCAGTCCTGCCACACCGCGGCCCAGCCACGTCCCGACCTGGTCGAAAGCGGCCAGTGCCTGCTCGTCACCAGTGCGGGCGTCGGCGAGCACGCGATCGACCTCGTTCCGCCCGCCGTCGACGGGATGGCCGGCCAGCGCCAAAAGGGCCAGCTCACCGACCTCCAGCTCCCAGCAGCCATACGACCCGCAGCCACACGCGCCGCCCGCCGGGTTGAGGGGCATGTGCCCGATCTCCCCGCCGTAGCCGGTTGCGCCGGTCATGGGCCGGCCGTCGACGATCAGTCCGCCGCCGACGCCGACTTCGCCTGAGATGAAGAGCATGTCCTGGACTCCCGCGCCAGCGCCGCGGCGCTGCTCGGCGAGTGCGCCCAGGTCAGCTTCATTGGCGACCATGACGCGCAGCCTCGTACCAAGGGCCCGTGCCAGCAGGTCGCCCAGCGGCACCTCGCGCCAGCCCATGTTCGGGGCCATGGCGACGACATCATCCGTACGCCGGACGATGCCGGCGAAGGCCACACAGATGCCCACCAGCTCGTCGATCGCTTCACCCGCGTCTTCTTCGGTCAGAGCATTCGCCAGGGCGACGAGGTCGCTGATCGTCTCCTCGACCGAGACGCTCGAGCGCGACCGATCAACGCGGCGCATGCGCAGGACCTGCCCGCCGATGCCGACGAGCGCCGCGGCGAGGTAGTCGACAGCCACCTCGAGCGCGAGAACGACGGCACGGCCGGGCCGAAGGCGGACGACGGCGGATGGCCGCCCGGGCGTGCCGAGCAGCGGACCGTTCAGCTCGTCGACGAGGCCCTCGGCAGCAAGCTCGCCGATAAGGACGCGGATCGCACTGCGCGTCAGGCCGGTGCGCGCGCCGAGCTCAGAGCGCGAGAGGGGACCGTCGCAGTGCAGCGCACGCACGATCGCGCTCAGGTTCGCACGCCGGATCGTCTCGCTGCGTAGACCGAGTTCCACTCGTCGCTGCTCCAACGGGTTTGTAATCCCCTCCGCCAAACGATTGTGTAAGCCTCCTACAATTCATCCCGTCACGTCAAGTCACTTTGTCAACTGTCTTGAGGAGGGAGTCATGGAAGGCCTCGACGGCAGGGTCGCGCTGATCACGGGCGCCGGCGCTGGCATCGGCGCGGCGACGGCTCGGCTGCTCGCCCGCCACGGCGTCAGGCTCGCCCTCGCCTCGCGGCGCGGGCAGGATTTGGGTATCGACGGCGCGCTCGTGCAGGCCTGCGATGTGCGCGACGCGACCCAGGTCCAGGCGATCGTCGATGCCGCGGTTGCGCGCTTCGGGCAGCTCGACATTGTCATCGGCAACGCCGGAGTGGGCGGTTACGGGCCGTTCCTCGACCTGCCGGCCGAGCAGATCGAGGAGATGATCGACATCAACGTCAAGGGCCTGATCTACACCTACCGCGCGGCACTGCCGCAGCTGCTCAAGAGCGACGCTGCGGACGTGGTCACCGTGGCCAGCGAGGCGGGCCGGCGCGGCCTACCGAACGAGGCGGTCTATTGCTCGTCGAAGTTCGCCCAGGTGGGCCTGACCGCGGCGCTCGACCACGAGCTGCGCACCAAGGGGGTGCGCTGTACGAACGTCTGCCCAGGTGGCGTCGCGACCGACTTTGCCATGGGTCGCGGGCGAACCCCGGACATGCCCGAGCTGGCCGGGATGATGCGCCCGGAGGATGTCGCCGAGGCGATCCTGTTCGTGCTCACCCGGCCGCGCAATCAGCGCATCCTCGAGGTCGCGTTCCGGCCCGTTACCGAGCCCTCGTGGGGCTAGGCTGGCGGTGCTAGCTCCGCGACGTTGAGCCACCGTGCGCCGGTCGCTCGGCGGACCGCAAACATCGTGTCGAACGGCCGCGCGGCGGTGCTCGTGAGGTTGCCCGCACTGTCGTAGGTCTCGACCGTGACCGTGCCCGTGGCCACGAAACCCAGGCTCAGTCCGGTCTGCTTACCAAATGGCACGAGCAGCCTCACGCTGACGCTGTCGAAGCGGTAGTGGTGAACCGTGGTCGTGCCACTTGCCTGCGCGTCGCTCAGCTCCGACTGCATCTGGATCAGTCGATCGCCGTGGTCGACCGCTTCGAGGAGAGTTGCGTCGCGGCGCAGGAGTGCCTGGTTCTCGACCTCCAGGTTCTGGCCCAGCGCGACGAGGACGGGCTGGATACCGTCGCCGGCGAGCGTGTGGTCGAAGTCGATGACGTCCTGCCCGACGGTGATCGCTGGCAGGGTCGACGTGTCGACGTGGTACGGCACCGAGTTGAGCAGCTCGCTCGAGTCGGGCGCCACGTAGCCGCGCGACGGCGTACCCGCGAGCACAACAGCGACGGGGAACACGAGCAGAGCGAAGACCGCTGCGCCGATCCCGGCCAGCCGGCGTGACACGCGCGGCGTGCCCCCGTCGCCCAGGATCGCCCGGCGCAGGAACGGGCGGAGTTGGTCGTCGGCGCTCTTGGCCGCGGGCACGAGGCGGTCGATCAGCGGGCGCGCGGCACACATGACCACGAGGCCGGCGAGCAGTGTCACCTTGGTCCCGAACTCCTCGCTTTGGGTGGCCATCGCGAGCACCGACGCGATAGCGACCAGCGTTCCAAAGGCGACACGGCCGACGCGTCCGCCGGGGACCGTCTTAGGGTCAGTGATCATGAAGAAGAGGAAGATCATCGTCTCGGGCGAGGTAACGATCACGCGCCAGTAGTCGAAACCGCACACCGGCGCGAAGGCCCAGTTCGCGGTCATGCAGTGACCCGACGCAGCGAGCACGCCGAGGCCGACGGCGAGCACGGTCCAGAACGAAGCCGCCAGGACGAGCAGCTTGAGCCTGCGCGTGATGAGGAGGCCCCCGCCCAGGATCACTGCATAGGCGAGCAGCATGGCTGGGTTGAGTGGCGTCCACCAGAAGTCGAGCGGCTCGACGCGCGACGAGCCGAGCAGGACGAAGGTCACGACGAGGCCGATGTTGGACGGGTTGAAGACCTGGTTGCCGCGGTACTTGATGACGTACTTGCTGAGCAGCGACAGCCCAGCGACGGCCGCGAACAGCCACCAGGCATAGGTCGTCCAGTGATCGTCGACGGGCGTGCCGACGACACGCAGGATGAGCGCCACGCCACTGCCGGTCAGCATCGCGCTCGCCGGCCAGACGATCGAGCGCTTCTGGTAGAAGGTGATGCCGACCTCGATCACGGCGCAGGTCAGGATCGCGGCCAGGATCTGGGGCACGCTCACCTGGAAACCCAGTGCGACCTGGCCCAGGACATGGATCGTGATGATCACCGCCGCGACATGCAGCCGCGGGTCGCGCAGGCTGGGCAGCACGAGCGGATAGCTCTGCCGGCCCAGGGTCACCGAATGTGCTGCCATCGCGCACGCACTATAAGTCGCGCGATCGGCCGCGGCGGGGCATCATAGGCGCGGGGGTTGGGCCGCCGATTCGCAGGGGAAGCCATGGCTCGCGACGAAGAACGTCAATTGCGTGCGCTCGAACAGCCGATCGTCGGTGGGCTGCCGGACGTGCCGGGGATCGGCACGGCAATGCGCCTCACGCCGCAGCTGGGCACGCATCTGCGCGGCCTGGCCGACCAGCTCCTGGTCGACCCGTTTCCGGGCGCCACGATCAGCCGCGGTCAGCGCGAGATGCTCGCCACGGCGGTGTCGGCCGCGAACGGTTGCTTCTTCTGCATGGACTCGCACGCCGCGCACGCGACGGCCGTTTTCGAACGCGAGGGCGGCGCTGAAGCCGTTCCGCTGCTCGAGACGCTCAAGCTCGGCTCTTCGGACGGCTTCGATCCGAAGATGCGGGCCCTACTCCATATCGCGCGCACGGTTCGGGCCAACGCCCGGCAGCTCACCGCACAGGACACGGACGCCGCCTGTACCGCCGGAGCCAGCGACGCGGACGTTCAGCTCGCCGTGCTCATCGCCGCGGCCTTCTCGATGTACAACCGGATCGTGGACGGTTTCCGCGCCCGCACCGCGCCGAGCGTCGAGGTGTACAGCCAGCGCGCGGGCGAGATAGCGGAGTTCGGCTACAGCGCGCCCGCACCGGCGCCCGCGCCGGCCAACGTCAAGTCGTAAACAGAGACACGCGGCGCGGATTGACTCGCCGCCGCCTGGTAGTCGGGGCAGGGCTGGCGGCCACAGTCATAGTCGCGGTTGCATTGGCCGCCGTGGCTGTGCCGCAGCTGGTCGGCCAGAACGCCGGCGCTGTCCCACATTTCGTCGAAGTGGCCCAGACCGCCGGAGTGGTCCACTCGTACGAGGGCGACTTCGACTACTTCGTCGGCGGTGGCGTCGCTGCCTTCGACTGCAACGGCGACGGCCTGCCCGAGCTTTATCTCGCCGGCGGCACGGCGGCGGCGCAGCTCTTCGTGAACGCGAGCACACCGGGCGGTGCGCTCAGGTTCAACGCGCTGCCCGACCCGGCCACGGACCTGACCGATGTCACAGGTGCCTATCCAATCGATATCGACGGTGACGGCGTGACCGATCTGGTCGTGCTGCGGCACGGCGAGAACGTGATCCTGCGCGGACTGGGCAACTGCCACTTCGCACGCGCGAACGAGCAATGGGGCTTTGCCGGCGGCGACGAGTGGTCGACGGCGTTCAGCGCGAAGTGGGACCCAGGAGCGACGTGGCCGACCATCGCCATCGGCAATTACCTCGGCCCCGCGGACGCCAATGGCGTGCAGCCGTGCCTCGACGACCAGGTCTTCCTACCCGGCGCTTCGGGCGCAGGCTTCGGACCTGCAATCGCGCTCACGCCGAGCTGGTGCACGCTGTCGTTGCTGTTCACCGACTGGGACCGCTCGGGGCGCCGCGACCTGCGCGCCAGCAACGATCGGCACTACTACGGCGAGCAGAGCGCCGGCGAGGAGCAGTTGTGGAGCGTTCCTCCCACCGGCCCGGTCAGCCAGTACACCGCCGCGGACGGCTGGCAGCCGGTGCGCGTTTGGGGCATGGGCATCGCCGATTACGACGTAAACGGCGACGGCTACCCCGACTACTACCTGACCAGCCAGGGCGACAACAAGCTGCAGATGCTGGCCTCGGGTGCGAGCAACCCGCAGTACACGGATAAGGCGCTGGCGATGGACATCACGGCTACGCGGCCGTACGTGGGCGACACGACCTTGCCGTCGACGGCCTGGCACTCGGAGTTCCAGGACGTCAACAACGACGGACGCATGGACCTGTTCGTCTCGAAGGGCAATATCGATGCCGATCCTGCCTTCGCCAGCCAGGATCCAAGCGACCTGTTCCTGGGCCAATCAGATGGCACTTTCGTCGAATCAGGACAGGAGGCGGGCATCGCCGATTTCGGCAAGGCACGCGGCGCCGTGATAGTCGACCTGAATGGCGACGGGATGCTCGACCTCGTCGTCGTCCAGCGTCTCGAAAACGTCCGCGTCTACCGCAACGTGGGCACGGGCACGTCCGCCTCGCCACAGCCCATCGGCAACTGGCTGGCCCTCCGGCTTCAGCAGCCCGGCGCCAACCGCGACGCGATCGGAGCGTGGATCGAGGTCAAAGCCGGAGCTACGGAGGAGCAGCGCGAGCTGACCGTTGGTGGCGGACACGCCAGCGGCGATCTCGAGCCGCTCCATTTCGGGCTCGGCAGCGCGACCCAGGCGCAGGTCCGGATATCTTGGCCCGACGTAAGCCAGGGGGAGTGGCAGACCTTGGACGCAAACGGGACGTACCTGATTCAACCCGGCGCAGCGCCGCAGGTGATCGGCCGATGAGCGGTACAGCGAGGTTGGCAGAGGTCGTGCTGCCCGACTTCGGGTTGCCGGAGGTTGAGCCTGAGATACCTGCCGAGATCTACGCCGCGCGCCTCGACCGCCTCCGCGCGCTCATGGATGCTCGAGGTCTCGAGCATGCGGTGCTCTATGCCGATCGCGAGCACAGCGCCAACGTCTCGTGGCTGACCGGCTTCGACCCGCGCTTCGAGGAGGCGCTCGTCGTCGTCGGACGCGACGGTGAGCCGGCCGTCCTGGTGGGCAACGAGTGCTGGGGCACGGCCGGTGCCGCGCCACTGCCGATGCGCCGGCACCTGTTCCAGGACTTCAGCCTGCCCAACCAGCCGCGCGATCGCTCCATGTCGCTCCTCGACATCCTTGGCCAGGAAGGCATCGGCCGCGGATCGACGATCGGCATGATCGGCTGGAAGACGTATGCGGCGTCGTGGATGAGCGACCTGCCTGCGTACATCGTTGACTCGCTGCGCCAGCGGGCCGGCCCCGACTACGTCCAGAACGCCACGGGCCTGCTGATCAATGCCCAGGACGGCCTGCGCGTGATCAACGAGCCCGAGCAGATCGCCTATCTGGAATGGGCGGCGTGCCACACGTCAGAGGGGGTCAAGCGGCTGCTGCGCGAGGTGCGGCCGGAAATGTCCGAGCACGAAGCCGTGGCACTGCTTGGCTGGAACGGCGCGCCGTTGTCTTGCCACGTGATGCTGACCGCGGGGCCGCGCGCGAAGTTCGGCCTCCTGTCACCATCTGACCGAAGGATCGCGCGCACAGACCCGTTCACCACGGCCTACGGCATCTGGGGCGCGCTCAATTGCCGTGCCGGGTTCGTCGTCGAGGACACCTTCGAGCTGCCGGAGCCGATCCGCGACTATGTCGAGCGCCTCGTGGCACCCTATTTTGGCGCCGTGGTCGAGTGGCTCGAGGCGCTCCATGTCGGCCAGACGGGCGGCGCGCTCGATGAGATCATCGCGCGACGCCTGGGCGACGAATTCTTCGGCATCTTCCTCAACGCCGGCCACCAGATCCAGCTCGACGAGTGGGTCAACTCGCCGGTCTGGCCGGGTTCTACGGTCGAGCTGCGCTCCGGCATGACGATGCAGGTCGACATCATCCCGGCGACGGGCACCGACTACTTCACGACGAACATCGAGGACGGCATCTGCATCGCCGACGAATCTCTGCGCGGCGAGCTCGCGCGACGTCATCCGCAGCTATGGGCGCGCGTCCTGGCGCGCCGCGCCTTCATGGTCGACCAGCTCGGCATCACCCTTCATCCCGATGTCGTGCCGCTGTCGAACATCCCGGCCTACCTGCCCCCGTTCATCCTCGATCGAAGCCGGGCGATGACCGTTGCCTGATCGCGGTTTACCTCGGGGACGGCCGATAAGGAAACAGATGTTCTAAACTGAAGGTTCGGCGCCCGAGTCGTCCACAGCCCGCCAGGAGGTTCGTGGATGAAGTTCGGGGATAAGCGGCTGGTCGCACATGGGCGGGCGGTCGTAACGTCGAGGAGTCACGCAGGGGATCATCGGTTGAGCATCGCGCCGAACGACTTCACGCACCTCCACGTGTAGATAGGTGGGAGTTTGAGCACGGAGCCGGCACGTGCCGCCTCCGGAAGCGGTCCTAAACGACACCACCAGGTGCCCCAGTTCTATCTCGAACGGTTCGCGGCGAAAGGCAAAGTTGCCGTGTGCTGGCGGGACGGCAAGGCCTATGAGACGAGCCCGAAGAATGTCGCGGTCGAGTCGGGCTTCTACGACGTTCCGGACGGGATGGGCGGCATTTCCAAGGAAGTCGAGACGGGGCTCGCCAACGTCGAGGGCATGACGGACATCGTGTTGCGGAGTGTTGACCGCGACGGGCGTCTGCCGGCTGCGGACGACCCCGACAGGGCGACCCTGGCCCTGTTCATAGGCCTGCAGATGGCGCGGACGACCACTCATCGGGAACGAGTTCTGATCAAGTCGTGCCGCCACGCCGTGTACCCGACCGCCAAATCCCCGAGAGCCCCTTCGTTCGCCCTACTCGGGTAAGCCGCGCAACGCCCACGTACGACGGGGGCCTTGTGGCGAGCACTCGCCACCCTATGGGAGCGGTCTCACAGACGAGTCGCTGGCGGCCAAGGTGGGCGCTTCTCGTCCGTCACGGTGCCGCCGTTCGATGGCTCGGTGATCAGTCATGGCTGGGTCTTCACCGCGTCGTGACCAGCCACGCCCATCCAGTGCTATCGGCGCCGCCCACGGACCTGCTGGCTCTGCTTGCGCGATGCGATCGCGACTCCGACCAACAGCGCAGGAGACAACGCCGCGAGGGTGACAAGACGCGGCGTACCGGCCAGCCAGAGACCTGTTCCGACACCCAGGGAGAATGCGGCCAGAAGCTCGAGCCTCGGATCCGCCAACTCCTGGAGCATTCTCACGGACTCGGCAGCTCCCTCGACGCCCGCTGTCGCGATAGCGGGCAGCCTGGTCCCCACCTCGTCGGCGGTGACCCGGGCAGTCGCCAGCGCCGCCGCGGCGCCGTCCTGCGCCTTGTTCGCGATCTCGGCGGCCGCGTCGACGACGGCCCTGGACGCATGGCTGCCGGCTTGACGAACTTCGGAAGCGGTCATCGTGTTCCTCCCGGTTGAACCTGGCGGCCTTGCTGAGGCTGAGCTGCCCGAGCGGTCCCTGCGCTACTTCTTCCTGCTCTTGTGGTCTGCCGCTTCGCGCTCCAGGACGGCCAGGCGGGTGTAGTAGTCCGGGAACTCCGTCAGGTGGGCGAGC
>Ga0209638_1000265_pt1 | contig 35056 bp, 33 predicted proteins | sample BarGraNGADG00211_FD_184490 | JGI IMG/M metagenome (GOLD analysis project Ga0209638, IMG submission 184490) | Arctic peat soil microbial communities from Barrow, Alaska - Barrow Graham LP Ref core NGADG0002-211 (SPAdes) (version 2) | ecosystem: Environmental > Terrestrial > Soil > Wetlands > Peat...
CTTATGATTACGGTCAGACAATTTTCACTGGCAGAATTTATTTTTCAAATTATGACCGTTCTGCAATTCGCGATATTTATCCAAGGTGGGCACAGGTAGTTGATTTATCGTATACTTTTGCTCCTTTCGATAAATTGATTTACGGTTCAGACAGGACTTTAAAAACTGCGTTTTATTTTCCGGGGTTCTTCCCAAACAATGGAATAAAAATCAGGTTTGAAAAAGAAAAGCAGTATCCGGCAATATACATGTTTGATAACAGAGTCCTCTTACCACGGGGTTATAAGAATATTATATCGAAGGATATTGAGCTTATTTCAGTTGATTATGTTTTGCCTCTTTTATACCCCGATTTCAATGTTGCAAGTCTCCTTTATCTTAAGAGGATTCGTGCCGGACTGTTTTATGATTATGCTTCAGGAACAGGTAATTCTTATTATAAAAACACAGTTAATGGCTTGGTTTGGGATTATGACCATAACTATGCGGAAACTTTCAGATCATTTGGGTTTGAACTGATGGCAGATTTTCATGTTCTCAGGATTCCCTTTATGATATCCGGCGGAGTTCAGTCTGCATGGAAGAGTATAAATGAATCTCCCTCTGTTGAATTACTTTTCAACATTGATTTATTCGGAATGACTGTCGGAAGGAGAAAGATGTAACCTGTCAGGATTTCAGACTACGGGCGGTTTCCATTATCAGAACCCAGGCTCTCTCAACATGTCCGAGAGTTACGTTTGTCTGGGCCGTAACCATTCGTAATGTATATATGCCATTTAAAACTGTATGACTCAGATATATTTTACCGGAATCATTAAGCTGGTGATTCAGTTTTTCATTTAAAATATTAATCTGATCTTCAGTATACCCGCCGGGATTATACCGGAAACAGACAACTGAAATAATTACCGGGGCAAGGATTTCAAAATCATCTTCTTTCGAAATCATTTCTGATAGTTTTGCAGCAATAGCAATATGATTTCTTACTTTATCGCGAAGGCCTTCAACCCCGTAAGTCCTGATTACACTCCAAAGTTTTAGCGCTCTGAATCTTCTACCCATTGGGACACCCCAATCACGGTAGTCATTTACTTTCCCACGGGTTCTTGTTTTAAGATATTCCGGAAGTATCTCAAAGGTTTTAATCAGAGCCCCGGCATCTTTTACAAAATAGGCTGTGCAATCAAAATTTGTAAACATCCATTTATGCGGATTAAATACAAAACTGTCGATATATTCCTTACCATCGAGCATCCATTGAAATTCGGGCAATATAAGGGCAGTACCGGCCATTGCAGCATCAACATGAAGCCATATATCATTTTCATGGCAAATCTCTCCTATGGCTTTTAAGGGATCGACTGAAGTGGTGCCTGTGGTTCCTAATGTTGCTACCACACAGCAAGGAATTTCCCCATTACTTTTATCAAAGATGATTGCTTCTTTTAGTTTTTCAGCGTCCATTGAAAAATCATCTTTGACAGGTATCTTAACCAGGTTTTTACTTCCGATGCCACTTATTTTAACAGCTTTTTCAATAGATGAATGAGTCTGCTCTGAACAATATACTTTCAGTATTCCAGATTTTTTGATGCCTTCGATGTTACCTGAAAAACCGGTGGTTTTTTCCCGTGCTGTAAGAATTGCCGCTAGCGTTGCAGTAGAGGCAGAGTCCTGTATTACACCTTCAAATCCTGAAGGCAGCCCGATCAATTCCCTCAGCCAGATCATCATTTTTTCTTCCAGCTCTGCTGCTGCCGGGGAGGTCTCCCATATCATGCACTGGGCTCCCAGTGTCGCAATAAGCATTTCAGCCAGAATGGACGCCGGGCTTGTATTTGCCGGAAAATAAGCAAAAAAATTAGGATTCTGCCAGTGGGATATTCCCGGCATTATTATTTCATTGAAATCCTTCATCAGAGAATCGAATGATTCTGAATGTAGCGGGGGTTTGTCAGGGATCTTATTAAAAATCTCACCTGGCTTTACTAATGATTTAACAGGCAGGTTCTCAACATTTTCCATATAGCCCGCCATCCATTCAACGAGCTCATGGGCATGTTTACGAAATTCATCAGGTGTCATTCAATATACCTTATATAACAGAATCTGCGAGAAGAATTATTTTGTTTGCTTTTACTTCAATCACGCCACCGCTGATCTCATATATTATTTCAGTGTTTTCCAGATCAACAATTCTGACTAATCCTTTTTCGAGAGTAGAGATAATTGGCGCGTGGTCTTTTAATACCTGGAATGATCCTTTCTTTCCAGGGACCCTGACCGATTTAATTTCACCGTCAAAAATTTTTTTATCCGGTGTGATAATCTCTATTTTCATTACAACTTATTAATAAACAGAAGTTTCACTATCAATCAATTATTTTGATTGCGCGAGTATTTTTTTACCTTTTTCAATAGCATCCTCGATGGTGCCGACAAGCATAAATGCCGATTCCGGATACTGGTCAACCTCGCCATCCATAATCATATTGAAACCTTTTATGGTATCTTCAATTGAAACGAGCGCCCCTTTGATTCCTGTGAACTGTTCGGCGACCTGGAATGGTTGTGAAAGAAATCTCTGTACCCTCCGGGCACGGTGAACAACCAGTTTATCCTCTTCAGAAAGTTCATCCATTCCCAGAATCGCAATAATATCCTGCAATTCATTATATCTCTGTAACAGTTCTTTTACTCTTTGGGCGCAATTGTAGTGGGCTTCACCTACGATCTCTGCAGTCAGAATCCTCGAAGTTGAGTCAAGCGGATCTACAGCAGGATAAATACCAAGCTCGGATATTTTTCTGCTTAAAACTGTTGTTGCATCAAGGTGGGCAAATGTAGTAGCCGGGGCAGGGTCGGTAAGGTCATCAGCAGGTACATAAACTGCCTGAACCGAAGTAATTGATCCATGTTTTGTTGAAGTAATGCGTTCCTGCATAATACCCATTTCAGTTGCCAGTGTAGGTTGATAACCAACTGCTGAGGGCATCCTGCCAAGAAGAGCGGATACCTCAGAACCTGCTTGCGTAAACCTGAAGACATTATCCATAAAAAACAGGATATCTCTTCCACCGCTTTTTCCATCACCATCCCTGAAATGCTCAGCAACGGAGAGGCCCGACAGGGCAACCCTTGCTCTTGCTCCGGGAGGTTCGTTCATCTGACCAAACACGAGAGCCAGTTTTGATTCTTTAAGGGCATCTTTATCGACTGTCGAAAGGTCCCACCCGCCTGCTTTCATATTCTCAAGAAAATCTTTGCCATAGTTTATTACCCCTGCTTCCAGCATCTCACGAAGAAGGTCGTTGCCCTCTCTGGTTCTTTCTCCGACCCCTGCAAAAACTGACAGTCCGGAATATGCTTTTGCTATATTATTAATCAACTCAAGGATAACAACGGTTTTCCCTACTCCTGCACCACCAAAAAGACCAATTTTACCCCCTTTTGAATACGGTTCTATCAGGTCAATTACTTTAATTCCGGTAAAAAGTATTTCCTTTTCTGTTGAAAGATCTTCATATTTTGGTGGTTTCCTGTGTATTGGGTATCCTCCCTTTTTATCGAGAAATCCTATACCATCAATAGCCTCTCCTGTCACATTCATAAGCCGGCCTTTAATCTGTTCTCCGATTGGCATTGTTATTGGTAATCCGGTTGCAACAACTTCCATTCCCCTCCGAAGGCCATCTGTAGAGTCCATGGCGATAGTCCGGACAGTTCTTTCACCGATATGTTGCTGACATTCCACAACAAGAACGGACCCATCATCCCTCTTTATTTCGAGTGCATCAAAAATATCAGGCATTTCAAATCCCTGCTTTTCAAAACTAACATCAACCACTGGTCCGATGATCTGGCTGATTTTCCCGGTATTCTGTGACATATTTCTGAGTTATTTATTAAAGTTTTTTGAGAGAGACAAATTTAATAATTTTTGCGTTTTAACCTTTGTAATATCTTTATAAATTCATGAGAATATGATTATGCGGCGACGTTGAATATCAGATTAGTTTTCCCTTCCAATAAGCGAGTTAGCAATATTTACCAGCTCTGTTTTTCTTTCATTATTTGCACTTACCTTACCGAGCAGACTAAAGGATGTATTAATATAATCATTAGCAAGGGTTTCTGAAATATTTTTAATATCCAACTGATCATATATCTCAGTAACTATCTTTACTTTGGTTTCAGGGTCAAACTCTTTCAGTGCAATCTGATCATGGAGTTGTTTTGCCTGTTCTATTGATGCTATTTCCAGGGCCTTCACCAGTAGAAAAGTTTTTTTATTGGAGATGATGTCCCCTCCCATAATTTTACCAAAAACTTTAATATCTCCATAGATATCAAGCAGGTCATCCTGAATCTGAAATGCAAGACCAAGATTCCTTCCAAACTCATAAAGGATCTCCGAATCCTTGTCGTCAGCGCCGCCTATGATAGCTCCAATTTTTGCAGAAGCGGCCAGAAGAGCTGCGGTTTTCAGCTCAATCATCCGCAAATATTCCGCTTGTAAAACTATTGTTGCTTTTTCAAAATCTATGTCCAGCTGCTGACCAACACAAACTTCAATTGCTGCTTTATTAAACTCTTTGAAAACTTTTAGCAAACAACGGGGAGGAGTCTGTAGAAAACATTCATTCGCAATAAATGCCATTACATCGCCTGACAGAACAGCCTGGTTAAGGTTCCATTTACTATGAACTGTGGGTGAGTTCCTTCTGACCGGAGCATGATCCATAATATCATCGTGCACAAGAGTGAAGTTATGAAACACTTCGAGACCTGTTGCAGGTATTACTGCTTCATCAATCTGATCGCTGAAAAGATTGCAAGCCATCAAAGCTAAAACCGGTCTTAGTCTTTTACCCCCGATCGAAAGGATATACTTAACCGGATCATTAAGTTTCTCTGCCTCCTCGTTATATGAAAGATTTAGAATTGCCTTATTGACTAATTTTTTCAGATCGGACTGATTATACATGATGAATTTATAAAACCCTGATAATCAATTAATTTTAACCTCTCAGCGCTTCTGCGCCGCTTACAACTTCGAGTATCTGATTTGTTATGGTTGCCTGTCTTGCTTTGTTGTAAAGAAGTGTCAGGTCGCGGATCATACCGGTTGCATTGTCAGTTGCCTTGTGCATTGCTGTCATCCTTGCCCCATGCTCTGCCACAAACGAATCAAGAACTGCTTTATAAAACTGAATCTTTAGTGATTTGGGGATTAACTCTTTAATGATCTCCTCTTTATCGGGTTCATAAATGTAATCCGTCGGTGTGGTATTCCCTTTCACTGCCGGCGCTGTCTCAACCGGGAGAAATACTTCATTTGTAAGGTTTTGCACCGCAGCATTTTTAAACTGATTATAAATCAATTCCACTCTGTCAAATTCCAATATGGAAAAACTGTTCATAATCTGTTCAGCAACCCTGTTAACATTATCAAATGTAAGGTCAAGAAGTAGATTATTCTGTTCCGGAAGCATATTCATTTTCTGCTTTCTGAAATAGTCAAATCCTTTTTTCCCGATAGCCAGAAGCTGAAGATTACCTTTTCTGAACTGGTCAGCATATTTTTCTGAGATGACCCTTTTGGTCTCTTTAATAACATTAGCATTGAAAGCTCCGCAGAGTCCTCTGTTAGAAGTGATTACAATGATAAGAACCTTTTCAGGCGGGGAGACGCGGCCATAAACGTTTTCAACTTCAGAATCTGAAAGGCTATTTGACAAATCCACCAGTAACTCATGCAATTTATTTGCATAAGGTCTCAACCTCACAATCTTATCCTGTGCTTTTCGCAATTTGGCAGCAGATACCATCTTCATGGCAGAAGTAATCTGCCTGGTGGACTTAACAGAGGTGATCCTTATCCTTATTGCTTTTAAATTAGCCATTAAAAATCATTTTTTCAGGTTATCCTGCTATTGTACCCGGTATTTAATCACCAGTTCAGAAGCAACTTTTTCGAGTACATCAGTGATATCATTATTAAGAATACCGTCACGAAGCTTATCGAGAACATCTCTGTGTTTAAGTTCCATAAAATCCAGAAAATCGATTTCGAAACTTTTTACTTTATTAATCGGTACGTCCTTTAACAGACCCATTGTTCCGCAATAAATTATTGCCACCTGCTTTTCGACTGGCATCGGGGCATATTGTGCCTGTTTAAGTATCTGAACGTTTTTTGCTCCTTTATTGAGAATCGCGAGAGTTGTTGCATCAAGGTCAGAGCCAAATTTGGAGAATGCTTCAAGTTCGCGGTACTGTGCCTGATCAACTTTCAGTGTTCCGGCGATTTTCTTCATCGCTTTAATCTGTGCATTTCCTCCTACCCTCGATACTGAAATTCCAACATTAATGGCAGGACGGACTCCGGCGTTGAAGAGGCTCGATTCGAGAAATATCTGTCCGTCAGTGATAGAAATCACGTTCGTAGGAATATATGCCGAAACGTCACCGGCCTGAGTTTCAATTATTGGCAAAGCAGTAAGCGATCCGCCTCCTTTAATAAGATGCCTGATTGATTCGGGAATATCGTTCATCTTTTGGGCAACTTCATCTGATTCAATGATTTTAGCTGCTCTTTCAAGAAGTCTGGAATGCAGATAGAAAACATCACCAGGGTATGCTTCACGTCCGGGTGGGCGACGTAGTAAAAGTGAGACCTCCCTGTATGATACTGCCTGTTTGGACAGGTCGTCGTAAATGATAAGGGCATCGCGACCCGTATCGCGGAAAAATTCACCGATGGCAGCTCCTGCAAATGGAGCATAGAATTGCGATGCAGCGGGATCTGAAGCAGTAGCAAGCACAATAACTGTATATTCCAGTGCACCATGTTCTTCAAGTATTGCTGCAATATTTGCCACAGTTGAACCTTTTTGTCCTATTGCTACATAAATGCAATAAACCGGTTTCCCTTTTTCAAAGTTACCTCTCTGATTAATAATAGTATCAATAGCAATTGCTGTTTTACCGGTCTGTCTGTCGCCAATAATCAGTTCCCTCTGTCCGCGACCAATCGGAATCATGGCATCAATCGCTTTGATACCTGTCTGGAGTGGTTGTCTTACCGGCTGGCGGAAAATAACTCCCGGGGCTTTTCTCTCGAAAGGAAGAATAAAAAGTTCGCCTTTTATCGGCCCTTTACCATCGAGCGGTTGTCCTGTCGGGGATATTACTCGTCCCAACAATCCCTCTCCAACGCCAAGGGAAGCAATCCTTCCGGTTCTTTTAACAATGTCGCCCTCATTTATCTCTTCTGTCGGACCCAGTAATACCGCGCCGATATTATCTTCTTCGAGGTTAAGTACAATAGCTTCAATTCCATTTTCAAATTCAATCAGTTCATTCGATTGCGCATTTGAAAGTCCGTATATACGTGCGATTCCGTCACCAACCTGTAGTACTGTTCCGACTTCTTCCAGATCAACTCCCGTTTGTATCCCTTCCAGTTGTTGTTTGAGAATTTTTGAAACTTCTGCCGGTTTAATATTTGCCATATTTTATCTTCTTAAAAAACTTTAATTGTTATCATTTTCTATTGGGTAGTTATGACACTTCCCATAAGTTCTTTTTTTATTTTCCGGAGTTTATTCTTTATGCTGGCATCGATGTAATTGTCATCAATCTGCAGAATAAAACCGCCAATTATTTCAGGATCAATATTTTCTTTAAGTTCAACGTTTGTTTTGAAAACATCTGAAATAAGATCAGTTATCTGCTTTTTGACTTTATCATCAACTTTAACTGCTGTAGTAAGTACAGATTCAGTGATTCCCCTGAACTTCTTTGTTTCGTGTATAAATACCCGTGCAATTGCAGGAATAAAGCTTTCTCTCCCGTTTTTCACAATAAGGTCGATAAGCGAAAGAGTGATCTTTTCAATGTTACCTTCAAGCATCTTGTGAAATATAGCTATCTTCTTTGAGGGAAAAATAACCGGACTCTGAAGGAACTCTTTTGTCTCAGGGTTTTTACAGATCTCGGAAATAAAGATCATGTCCTGATAGACGTTATCAAGAATTTTTTTTTCCAGAGCTGATTGAAATATTGCCCTTGAGTATCTTACAGATATTTTGCTGTCGTTCATTACTGATTCGTGGTCCTAGTTCTTTTTGAAATCAATTTCTTTCAGGTAATTATCGATCAGTTTTGACTGTTCACCCGATGGTTTAAGTTTTTTACCCAGCAGTTTTGAGGCAATGTCAACTGAAAGAGTAGCAACCTGTTCATGAATTTCCGAAAGAGCTTTCAGCTTTTCGTTTTCAATTCCGATCCTTGCTTTCTCAATAAGCTTTTCAGCCTCTTCTGTTGCTCTTCCTTTGGCTTCAGAAATAAGCTTGTCGCGTACTTCTCTGGCTTCTTTCAGGATATTTTCCCGCTCTTCTCTGGCTTTGCGAAGGATAATTTCATTATCACTCTGGAGTTTTAACATCTCCTCTCTTGCTTTTGCAGCTGATTCGAGTGACCCTTTAATCATTTCATCCCTTGCTTTCACAGCAGAAAGAATTGGTTTCCATGCAAATTTTGTCAGGATCAGGAAAAACAGGCCAAAAATAAGTGCTGACCAGAAAAGAGTTCCTACCGCAGGTGTAGTAAGGCTGCTTGATAATAATATCATATAAATTATTTTAACGATTCCATTAAAATGAAGAGCTGCAACCAACCGTTGCAGTCTTCAGAATTTTCCAGGTTACTACAAAAGAGCAACCACTACTGCGAACAAAGCAACTCCTTCAATAAGAGCGGCTGAAATGATCATAGCAATCTGTATCTTCGAATAAGCTTCCGGCTGCCGTGCAATTGCATCCATTGCCGATCCGCCAATTCTTCCGATACCCAGTCCTGCACCTATTACTGCGAGGCCTGCTCCAACTGCTGCTAATGTACCTGTCATAATCTTTATATTAAGTTAAACAAAAAATTCTAATGTTGTTCCTGAACTGCCAGACTGATAAATAATGCTGAAAGCAGGGTAAATATATATGCCTGCAGGAAAGCCACCAGCAGCTCCATGAAATCCATAAATATCACAAAAAATATTGAAACCGGGGCCAGTGCCAATGTGTCAAATATGAATATCAGACATATAAGGCTTAATATAACTATATGCCCGGCAAGCATATTTGCAAACAACCGGATCATCAGAGCAAACGGCTTTGAAAATAATCCGATTATCTCTACCGGGATCATTATCGGAAGAAGCCAGAACGGAACTCCCGGTGTTGCAAAAACATGTCTCCAATATGATTTATTTCCGCTAAACTGAGTAATAAGAAAAGTACAGCAGGCCAGGATAAAGGTAATAGCGATATTCCCGGTAACATTGGCTCCGAAAGGCGGTGGAAACGGAATAAGTCCCATTAAGTTATTGATCAGAATAAAAAAGAATGCAGTAAGAAGGTATGGCATGTACTTCTCATATTTATGACCAATGTTGGGGATAGCAATATCGTCCCGGATAAAGAGTATGACAGGTTCAAGGAAACGTTGAATACCTTTGGGATGACTAATACCTGTTTTCTTATATGACCGGGCCAGCGACAGGAATAATATGAGACCGATTATTGCTGCTGACAATAACCCAATAACTGTTTTTGTCATAGATAGGTCGAGAGGAAGGTTCTCTTCATCCGCAAGACCTGCCTCATTAACCACAACAATCTTACCTTTCAGATTGCCTTCTTCTTCAATTTTAAAACCCTTATATTGTTGCCCATGAGCGAGTCGTCCTGATGAAAAGATCTTCAGCCCTTTCTCTTTACTATATACAATAACAGGAAGATAGATAGCAACGTTCTCACCGTTCTGCTTCGTAAGAATGTGCCATTCATGCGAATCAGCAATATGCTCAAGTATATAAGTATTAGCTTTGAATTTTTCTTTAACTGCTCCTTTTTCTTCAACTTCCTGACCAAAGGTTATAATATAGGATCCAGCGAGGAGAAGAAAGAAGAAAAAACCAAATAATTTTTTTGTTTTCAAATCAGTCCTGGTTTTATAAAGATTTGTTTTTCAGTGTTTTCAATATAATCAAAACCGAAAACAAAGTGAGTGCTAAATATAAAACAAAAAATATTAAAACAGACTGCAAAGAAGTTTTTTTAGCAACAAAAAACCAGACCAGTGCAATTACCATCTCAAGCAGGAACTTCAGGGTTACGGCCACAAGACTGTATAACGTCTGGCTGTCAGGTTCTTTAGTCTGACCTTTTAAAAAAATGAAAATCGTTATAAATGCGATTATCGAAAAAGCGGTGGCTAAAATTCCAATATCACTAAAGCAAAGATTAATTTTAATTACTGATACAAGTAAATAAGCTGTTATTAATAACAGCATATTTAACAATACCAGTAATAAAATGTGTTTACGAATTAGTTTCAAGAATGGCGATCACTTAATAAAATCTTTTACGGCTGTATAAATTGCGGCAAAAACGCCAAGAAGGGAAAGGACAATTGTAAAAACAGGAGTATGCCACCCAGTCAGTTTATCAAGTTTTACACCACCCCAGACTGTAACAAGAATAATACCTGCCATCTGGAATGCCATACCTGAATACCTGGCGAAGTCTTTTATCCCCTTATTTTGCAGGTTTTTCGGGTTCTTTTTCTTTGATAATTCCTGTTCCGGCATTGATTTCGGTATCACTCATTTTGCAGGATCCTGAAAATACTGCACCAGGTTCAATAGAAAGTTTTGATGTAGCGATATCTCCATAAATTTTTGAAGAGGCTTTCAGATTAAGCAACTGCCCAACAGTAATCTTACCTTCAACAATTCCTGCTACTTCTGAGTTCTTGCAGATAACTTCTCCTTTAATTTTTCCGGTTGTCCCGATTACAACTTTCCCTTTTGTGTTAAGATTTCCGGTAAGAGATCCATCGATACGGATATCGCCGTTGGATTTTAAATCACCGGTTATATCTGTCCCATTACTTATAAGGTTAATCGTGGTATTATCCGGTTCATTGAACTTCGCCATATTATTTAAATTTAAGAGATACAAACTTAATAACTCACAAATATAAAAACTATTGCAGATATAATAAAATTCCTATTCCGGCTCGTAGGCCCACTTAAGGTAAATAGAACCCCAGGTAAATCCTCCTCCGAATGCTGCAAGTATCAGAATATCTCCTTTTTTAAGCTTTTTTTCATATTCCCAGATACACATTGGAATAGTAGCATTTGTTGTATTTCCAAAATTTTCGATGTTGATCATTACCTTTTCCGGAGCAAGTCCCATCCTTCTTCCTGTAGCTTCGATTATCCGAAGATTTGCCTGATGAGGAACAAGCCATGATATGTCGTCAGGTTTAAGATTATTCCGTTCCATAATCTCTACAGCTACATCGGCCATTTTTACTACTGCAAATTTAAAAACACTCTGCCCTTCCTGATATATAAAGTGCTCCTTTGCATCTACTGTTTCATGTGAGGCAGGCTTAGCAGAGCCTCCGGCTTTGAGATGAAGGTATTTCCGTCCCGAGCCGTCTGTATGAAAGATATAATCCATTATCCCGAATTCCTCATTTGTAGGTTCCAGCATGACTGCGCCGGCAGCATCTCCAAAGAGTGGGCATGTTGTACGGTCGGTGTAATCGGTAATTGACGACATTTTATCGGCTCCTACAATAATAACCTTTTTATATCTGCCGGTTTCAACATAAGCTGCTCCGGTTTGCAAAGCAAAGAGAAATCCTGAACAGGCTGCATTAAGGTCAAAGCTGAATGCATTTTTAATATCACATTTATCGGATATTATATTTGCTGTTGCAGGGAAGAGCATGTCGGGAGTGGCCGATGCACATATAAGGAGGTCAATTTCTTCAGGTGAAGTATGTGTCTTCAACAATAAACCCCGTACTGCCTGTTCGCCAAGATCTGAACTTCCTAATCCCTCCCCCTTGAGAATTCTCCTCTCTTTAACTCCGACTCTCTGCATAATCCATTCGTCGGAAGTATCAACCATTTTGGAAAGTTCCTGATTTGTCAGCTTGTATTCAGGCACCCAGGCATTGATTCCTGTAATAGCTGCACGTATTTTTTCCATAATTATATTGCTTCTTTAATCATTTGTGCCAGATTAGCATGAACAACTTCCCTGGTCTGAAGAACCATATTCATTATGGCTTTTCGTTTCGAAATTCCATGCCCTATCACAACATTTGCATTAATGCCGACAATAGGAGTTCCTCCAAAGTTCTCCCAGTCGAGACTATCAAAATATGAATCCTTAAGATTTCTGCTTTTGTATAAATGATGAAATGCTTCACCCATTTTTATAATAACATTGCCTACGAAACCATCACAAACTATCACATCGGTCATTGTTTCGCGGAAAAGTGCATTTCCTTCAATATTTCCAGCGAAATTTATTGCGGGATGTTCCTTCATTAATTCAAATGCAGCTTTTACTGTAGGAGTACCTTTCGTCTCTTCTTCACCGATATTGAGTAATCCGACAGTTGGATTTTCTTTCCCCAGAACATATTTTGCGTAAATACTGCCAAGTATTCCATACTGTAAAAGGACATCTGGCTTGCAGTCAGGGTTTAATCCCACGTCAAGCAAAACAAAATTGCGGTTATCAATACAAGGGAGGACAGTGGCCAGCGCGGGTCTTAGTACTCCCGGGATCACATTGACGGTATAGCTTGCTCCAACCAGCATTGCACCGGTATTACCTGCACTGCAAAAACCATCAAGATCGCCTTCTTTCAGCATTCTGTATCCCACTGCGATACTGGAGTCTTTTTTTTGCGAGAATGCTTTTGCAGGATGATCCGCCATCTCAATTACCTGCGTTGTATGTACGATATCAAACAGTAAAGGTTCAATCTGCATCTCCTTCAGTTTCCTTAATATGGATGTTTCATCTCCAATAAGGACAAGTTTCTCATTTACTGATAAATGCTTAAGGGAATCAACAGCGCCCTCAATGATTGACTCAGGTGCAAAATCACCACCCATGACATCAAGGCCAATTCTCATATTACATTTTTTAAGTTACCCGAGATCAGGCCGTTGCCTTTTTCACAATAGCCAGCTTACCTCTGTAAAAACCACACTCAGGACATACCCTGTGATACAGCACTGAAGATCCGCAGTTTGAACAGCTTGCCGTTGTAGGTGCAGTTGCTTTGTAATGTGTTCTGCGCTTATCTCTTCTGGTCTTGGAATGTTTGTGTTTAGGATGTGCCATTTTAAATTAATTTAATTATCGTTCATTAGTTTTTTCAATTCATCCCATCGCGGGTCGTTCTCTTTTTCCTCTTCTATTATAAGCTCTTCAAGTTTCTTTAACATAACCGGATCGCATGTACTTCTTCCATTTTTATCTGCAGGATGCACTCTCTTTATCGGCAGAGCCAGCATAATGAATTCATATAATTGCTGTTGAAGAGCTAATTCATTCTCATCAACTGGTATCGAAAGGATGTCGGGATCAATATCATCAATGCTTTTCCCGAATTTAACAAGTAATCTGTTCTCACTGCTAATGGATTGGGAAAACATCTCCAGGCATCTGTCACAGCCTATTCTTACGCTTCCCGAAATCCTGATTATCAGGTCCAGATGAGTGGATCTTTTATCCATCTCAATATTAGCAATAAGCCTGCCATCCTTAACTTCCGATTCTTCAAACAGTTCAAAAAACTCTTTATCAATCTCAAAATCAATAGTGTGGTGTCCCTCTTTTAATCCGCTCAACAGTATGGTATATGATCCGGACATCTCTTTAAATTTTGGTTTGCAAAAATATGAATCCTTCTTCAATTAAAAAAATTATCAACAAAAAAGTAACATTTATTGTCATAAAAGACCAAATACCGGCAAAAATACGCCATTTACCGAATTTCTATTAGTCGCTCGATATTTGTGAATTACATTTGTTTCAGATTAAATCATAAAGAATATGAGACACAGAGATTATTATAACAACAGAGATTATTCTCACTTCAGGGGAAAGGAACATCATCCCCGGGTAAGTATTGGATTGTTTTTTATTGTTCTGGGTGTGGCGCTTCTCATTGCAACAAATGACCTGTTAAGGCTGGGACCTGTCAGCAACTATTTCACATGGGAAACAGCAATGATTTTCATTGGCGTCTTACTAGTTCTAAACCTTCGCTTCACAGGAGGATTGCTGCTTATTGCCGGAGGAATATGGTTTTTACAGGAACACCTCTTTATAATTACTCCTGAAATCTTCAAAACACTGTACTGGCCTTCAGTAATAGTTATTATTGGCCTTTCATTAATAGTGTCATCCCTTTTTAAAAGAAAAACTAAAATTGATAATTAATAAATTAATAAATTTACAATTATGGAAACAAATGAAAACTATAGAGATGAGCGCCATCAAGCCAGGGATGAGAATCGTCAATTAAGACACGAACAGCATCACCTCCAGAACAACCGCCCGATTATCGGTGTGATTCTTGTACTGGCCGGACTATTCCTTGTAATGAGAAATACCGGTTTTTTTCCTGAATTTATTGATCATGTAATCTTCAGCTGGCCAATGCTGCTTGTCACAATAGGTCTGGTAATAACTCTTGGTTCATCAGGAGGTAAAACATCAGGTATAATTGTTATGGCCGTAGGTGCATTTTTCCTTATCCCTCAGATTTTCAGGCAGACATTCAATGTGGATATGTTCTGGCCTTCAATCTTTATTTTAATCGGGGTAATATTTATATTTACAAAACGAAAAGGCTGGAATTCCGTTAATGCAACCCCGCTGGTTGGGGATGATTATATTGACTACGTACATGTTTTCAGTGGTGGAGAACGCCAGATTGTTTCAGAAAATTTCAGAGGCGGCAAAGTCACGGCGATTTTCGGTGGAAGTGAAATTGATCTTACAAAAGCAAAACTGGCACCAGGGGTATCTGAACTTGAGCTCGCTTGTGTATTTGGAGGCGCAACTATAATAGTCCCCGACGACTGGAATGTCAAAATTGAGGTTGTTCCAGTGCTTGGAGGGTTTGGAGATTCCCGTAAATTATTGCCCGGGAGAACGGTTGATACTACCCGGCAACTTATTATAAAAGGCGCTGTTGTATTCGGTGGCGGAGAAATAAAAAGCTATTAATTAACACAGGGATGAAACATCCTGTCCTTGCAAACAGAGTTCGTTTGATAGTGTGGTGGCTTGTCTGGCTCTTCCTTGCGCTGGGCCAGTCGGTGCTATTTTATTTTGCTTATGGAAGTTTTATAAATATTAGTCTTATTGACAGTATTGTATCATTGTTGATTTATTCCGGGATTGCTCTTTCATTATGGTATCCATTCAGATTTTTTAATACAGGAAAGACCCGCCCGACAGCTCTTATCTCCAATCTTGTTGCAAGCGGTGCCTTCTCTGTAGCACTTTGGGTTCTGATTACAAAGTTTGTTATGACAACTGTCCTGCCGGAGCAAAACAATTATGAGGCTTACTGGGATGCTACTTTCCCATACAGAGTCGGAACCGGGGTTTTTATTTACGGACTCGTTATTCTGACATATTATCTTTTCGTCAGCCTTAGCAATCTTTCTGAAAAAAATGCAAAAGAAGCAAAACTAGAGAGCCTTGTAAAGGAGACTGAGCTTAAAATGCTCAGGTCACAAATCAATCCGCACTTTCTTTTTAATAGCCTGAACTCAATAAGCTCTCTCACAATTACAGACCCTGAAAAAGCCAGGGATATGGTTGTTAAGCTATCGGAGTTTATGAGATATGCCCTTTCAAGAAAAGACGAACAACCTGTATCCCTGCAAAATGAACTTGAAAATATGCGGTTATATCTTGATATTGAAAAAGTAAGATTCGGCGAGAAACTCACTACTGAGGAAAATATTGAAACCAATTGTCTCGATTTTAAAATCCCCGTATTGCTGTTACAACCACTTTATGAAAATGCAGTTAAACATGGTGTTTATGAAAGTACCGAAAGTGTAAGGATTATAACAAATGCAAAGATCATTGACGGGTACTTTGAAATAACTATAAGCAATAATTACGACCCTGCCCCATCATTAAAGAGAGGGACCGGAACCGGCCTGTTAAATGTTTCAAGACGGCTTGAATTGTTCTACGGCAACAAAGCATCGATAAAAACAACGAAAGAAAATGGGATTTATACTGTTAACATGTATATACCAATATAATATTTGTAAAGGTCATTTGAAAATTAATATATAATTTTAGGGGTTATAAACTAAACGGACTATTTTAGCAGCTCAGGGAAACGAGAAAAAGATGGAAAAGATCAAAATATTAATAATTGACGATGAAACTCCGGCAAGGGAATTAATCAAGCATTATTTAAAAGAGGTGGATTCCATTGAAGTTATTGCTGAATGTGCTGATGGCTTTTCAGGTTTGAAAGCTATTACAACTATGAAACCCGATCTGGTCTTCCTTGATATTCAGATGCCAAGACTCACCGGAATTGAAATGGTAGAGGTTCTTACTGAAAAACCTGAGATCATCTTTACAACAGCTTATGATCAATTTGCAATAAGAGCTTTTGAGCTTAATGCTGTAGATTATCTTATGAAACCATTTCCAAAAAGACGGTTCCTTGATGCGGTAAACAAAGCGATTGAAAAGATCAGGTCAGGGAAAGGGAATAAAGAACCGGCAAGTCAGCTCCTGTCAAAAAAGCCTGAAACTTCCTCTCCGGTCAACAGGATTGTTGTGCGTAAAGGAAATGCTATTAATCTCATACCAGTTGAACAGATCAGATACGTTGAGGCTCAGGATGATTATGTTATGATATTCCATTCCTCCGGGAAAGCGCTCAAACAACAGACAATGAAATTCTATGAAGACAATCTGCCAAAAGCCGATTTTGTCAGAATACACCGGTCTTACATAGTAAAAGTTGAAGCAATAAAAGGAATTGAACCTTATGGTAAGGATAACCATATTGCTATCCTTCACTCGGGCGATAAACTTCCGGTAAGCCGGGTTGGGTATAAGCGCCTCAAGACGGAGCTTAACTTCTGATTGTCTTGCAGTTTTGCGGTTGTACAAGTCAGGCAGGATCTTTAAGTCGGTTCCCTTTTTTGAATCCTGAAAAAAAAATTAAAAGGGGTTTATATTTTTTAAACCGGAATAGAGGAACGGGATCATAGCCATGGGTTCCTCCGGGCCTGCATCTGAGTATTCGGCCTGTTCCTATTAACACACCAATAAATGGTCCATGAATCTTCAGAGCATCAAGCATGAATTGTGAACAGGTTGGTACATGACGGCATGAGGGACGCAGAAACGGAGAAATTGAATACCTGTATAATAGCACAGGAAGAGATAATAGAAACGATAATATCGACTTAATCATGATACAAAGATGAAACTTATAAGACAAAAGACAAAAGGATAAAAAGATTGCTTCGCTTCGCTCGCAATGACAGTGCAAGCAATCAAATTCGGATTTGAACGCGAAACGAAGGAAAAAGCTAAAAATCAAAAAACTGACTTTTCCGAATAGCCTCAACTAGATAACTTGACATTTTCTGACAAAATGGCCAATCAGAACTGTCAAAAAGAGTTTGGCAAAAATTTTGCAGGTGTGGATAAAATTAAATTGAGGAGGAAAATAAAATTATGAGTATCTGGGTAATTATCATAGGTATGATGATCCTGAGTTGGATCGTGAGTATGACACTGAAATCAAAGTTTAAAAAATATTCCAAAATTCCTCTCGACAATGGAATGTCAGGCCGTGAGGTAGCGGAAAGAATGCTGCGTGATAGTGGTATTACAGATGTAAAAATTGGAAGTGTAGAAGGCCAGCTTACAGATCATTATAATCCGGCAGATAAGACAATCAACCTTAGCAGGGAGGTGTACGAAGGCCGGAGTATTTCCTCGGCAGCTGTTGCAGCGCATGAGACCGGACATGCAGTTCAGCATGCCAGGGCATACGCCTGGCTTGGATTCAGATCCAATCTCGTTCCAATTGTTAGCTTTACATCCAAATGGGTGACATGGATATTACTTGCCGGTGTCCTGATGATACGAACTTTCCCGGCTTTGTTACTGGTAGGCATTGTTCTGTTTGCATTAACAACCCTTTTCAGTTTTATTACCCTACCCGTAGAAATTGATGCAAGCCGGAGGGCTTTGGCATGGTTGTCGAATGCTGGCATAACATCGTACCAGAATCACGATAAAGCTCAGGACGCTCTCAAGTGGGCTGCATATACTTATGTGATCGCTGCTCTTGGCTCACTGGCAACATTGTTATATTATATAATGATTTTCACCGGCTCGAGGAGATGATACTGATAAGACAAAAGACAAAAGTATAAAGACAAAAGTGAAAAATTACCGCATGCCGCAAACCGGAGAATTGTCTTTTATCTCCCTTTTACATCCAGCCAGTGGGTTCGTTTTTCAATTATTCTGACCACCAGCCATATTGCTACGGCAGCTGCCAGCATATAGATCCACATAGCTGTGAGATATATCCGTTCTGAAAGAAAATAGTTTCTGAAAAGATCCAGTAGGGTGAAAATGACGAAAATATTGACAAAGCTGTTATATTCCCGCTTAAGAACATTTTTTACCGAGAATGGAAGCCCGGGCGAAATGTATTTGAATGAAAAAGGGATAAAAGAACTTACCTTTTCCGACCATTTGTCATAAATGTCACCGAATTTTCTCCTTAGGAATTGTTCCTCGGCAAACATAATGCGCTCATAATAAAGCCAGTAAATAAGTCCGAATACTATTGTAACACCTATTGACCGCAGGAACAAAACAGGGCCAAGCCACATGAAAAAATTCCCGAGGTAAAGCGGGTGCCGAACCAATGAATAGATACCTGTAACATTAAGTTCATCTGCAATTTGCCCGTTTATTGTATTTCTACCGGAGGTGTTCTTTGGAGTGAAACCCACAGTTAAAATTCTGATTACCTGTCCAAAAAAACTTACTCCAAGAAAAATAAACTCATCCCGCATATCGAATATTAGCGCCTGCCTGTTGCCCAGATACATCATTATGATACCTGCGATGATCATAAGAGCAGGTAACCAGCTTCTTCTTTTAAATAACCAGTTCCCGCTATTCTCAAATTCATGTACCAGAGCCATCTTTCGGTTTATTAGTTATGGGCAAAAGTATAAAAAATCCGGAAACTGTCTTTAACAGGAAAATAGCTGTTTTAATTATTATGGAACTCCGGAATTCCTTAATAACAATTATTTGAAGAATTGAAGTCAATTATTCTGGAAAGATTTTTTATCTTTATCAGTTGTACCTAAACCAATATTACAATGGCAAGTCTCAAGTTTTTACTGGGAATGATCCCATCGACTTCTAAAATCGAGCAGGCTGAAAAAGCGTTGATAACTGAATTTGAGAAACTCCATGTTTTTTCGGAATCAGAGGCATTGGCAAGATACAATAAGCTGAATGGACTGGTAACAACTTCCGATTTCATTCAGAAATGCAAAGAGATCAAATCACTTCAGTATAAGAATTCTGAAGAATATTCAAAAGAGAAAGAGTTTCTTTCCCTTCAAAAATCAAAAGATATTGTTCTTTATTTTAAAACCACATCAGGAAATATGCTGAAAAGGTTTAAAGATATGGAGGGCACAGGTAAAATCATTGACTTTGAGGCACTTGAAAAACTTATAGAGTCTCCGGCATTCAGGGAAAAGCAAAAGATGAAACCCATCACCTTCAGGGATACCGATGAATACCGGAAGCTTGATGAATATAAAGCTCTTGAGAAGGATCCGGAAATCAAATCATTTTTAAAAGCTTCGCGGAAAGAGGAGATTAAAAAATCTAAAACAATATTAAGATTTGAAGAGCTGAATAGTCTCATAAAATCATCCGGATTCCTCGCGAAGAAAAACATGAGGCCTATAACTTTCAAAGATTCTGAAGAGTATAAAAAGCTGCTTGAATATAAAAGATTAAAGGGAACTCTTGAAATAAAAGAATTTTATAAGTTCAAGTCTTCGAAAAAGTATGCAAACTTTCTGAATACCGATGGCTCAGCAAGACTAAAGAGGTATCACGAACTTAAAGATTATGTTGCAACCGCAGAGTTCAAAGAAAAGAAAGAGTATTTTCTGGATAAGAAGAGATTTGAGAAAACTGAAATGTTTAAAGAGTTACAGGAGTACAATAAGCTGAAGAAGAGCGAAGATGTTTTATGGTATTTTAAAGTTAAAGACTCCGATAAATTCGATATTCTTAAGAGCAGGGAATTATCATTCAGTGATGAGTTTGATGGTGAAAAACTTGACACTAAAAAATGGCTGACCAATTATTACTGGGGTGAGAAGCTGCTTAAAGACAGATACTCTGTTGAATCGGATCTTCAGGCATTTACAGAAAGAGAGAACTTTGAAGTACGAAACAGCACCCTGAAGATCAATACCAAATCCCAGAAAATCACTGGAAAAGTATGGTCTGTTGGCCGGGGGTTTTCAACTAAAGAATTCAGCTATACGTCAGGGCTTATCAATTCCGGTAACAGTTTCAGGCAAAAATATGGTGTTTTTACAGCAAAAATCAAACTCGGTAATCCGGATGCAAAAAATGCCTTCTGGATGCTTTCTGATAAAATCACCCCGCATCTTGATATCTGCCGGACATCAGGAGGAAAAGTCTGGTTCGATTATTTCTCAACAAGAGGAAATGTATCAAAAACATCAATAGGCTCAAGGTATTCAAATGATTATTTTATCTATACCCTTGAATGGACATCCGACAAGCTTGTCTGGAAAATAAATAACACCGAAGTCTTTTCCCAGACTTCAGATGTGCCACAAGAACCAATGTACGTTCTTCTTGCCGGAGGCCTTGATAAGCCGATTAATGGACTGACATCGATGGAAATTGATTGGGTAAGGGTTTATAAAGCAAAATAATTAAAGAAAATTTCTGATATAATGCCTGTAGGGATTTATCGCGATGCGTTCCTTCACATAATATTGAATATCCGGTAGTTAAATCAACGAAATTTAATATAGATGGACGCAAGTATTTTATCACAAAGAGAAATAAGGCGATACAGTAAACAGATCATGATCCCGGAAATCGGGCTCAAAGGTCAGGAAAAACTGAAACAGTCAAAAGTACTTGTTATTGGTGCCGGTGGATTAGGATGTCCTGTTCTTCAATATCTGGCAGCTGCTGGAGTTGGATATATAGGAATAGCTGAATTTGATGTGGTTGACGAGACGAATCTTCAGAGGCAGGTACTCTATGGTTCAGAAGATATAGGTAAACTTAAATCTATCACAGCAAAAAATCGTCTAAATCATTTAAACTCACTTATTGAACTGGAAATATACAATCTGAGATGCGACGCATCAAATGCTCTCCAGATTTTTCAAAAATATGATATAATTGTTGATGCAACAGATAATCTTGAAGCCAGATATATTATAAACGATACATGTGTAATTCTGGGGAAACCTATGGTTCATGGAGCGATTTATAAATATGAAGGAGTGATATCTGTATTTAACTATAAAGGAGGTGCAACTTACAGATGTTATAATCCTTATCCAAAGATTGAGGATTGTAAAAATCCAGTACCCTCCGGGGTTGGATTATTTGGTGTTCTTCCCGGTATAATAGGTACCTATATTGCCAATGAAGTAATTAAGATAATTACTGAGACCGGAGAAGTGCTTAGTGGTAAGGTTTTGTTAATTAACATCCTAAACAATACTTTTAATACATTTACTGTAGCAAATATCCCTGAAAATCATAATATCAAGGACCTAAGAACCAATACTTAACGTAAACTAAAGTTTGGAGCGCCTAAAGTTCAAAAAGATGAACTTTATTAATCCAAATGAGTTACCTTTGCACCGCGGTTATTCAATCAGTGGACAGATATTTCTTTTTTATAGATGAAACTATTCCTGAAAATAGGGAAACTGTTTGCAGTACTGATCCTCACAGTTTCTATTATTCTTCTTTCAGCCTCATTTCTGCTTAAAGATAAGGTCGGATTTATTATCCTCAGATCGTTCAATAAGAATCTTTCAACAAAGCTGGATGTCGGTTCCTATAAACTATCGTTTTTAAAAAAATTCCCTAAGGCTTCTCTTGAACTGAAAGATGTACTTGTTCATTCATCTTCCGATTTTATCTCGTCTTCATTTAAGGGAATAAATACAGATACTCTTCTGGCAGCTCGTTTCGTTTCAGTTGAATTCAAAATAACCGATATACTAAAAGGTATTTACACCATTGAAAGTATTAGTGCACGAGACGGAAAGGCGAATTTTTTTACTGATACCACGGGCCATGTAAATTACAATATATCGCTAAAAAACAATTCTGCCAGCGGAACTGTAACCACGATTGACCTGAAAAGAATTAATCTTACTGATATAGATGCTTATTACAACAATCTATCGATTCATCTAATAATTGCCGGAGCAATTAAAAACGGCAAACTGAAAAGCACGATATCAGGTAGTAATATCGATTTTACCGCCGGAACCAACCTGAAAATAAATCGTTTTCAGCTTTACAATTTCAGTACGGATAAATCCATACTGGTTAAGCTTGATTTAAACCTGCTTAGCTCGAAAAGCGGAATGCGATTCAGAAAGGGCACTTTAAATATTGATAATTTTGATATCGGAATTGAGGGTTTTGTTTCGTCCGATAATTTTCTGGATCTTAATCTGACCGGCCATAATTTAGATATTGCCAGGATCCGGAATTACCTGCCTGAGAAATATCTGAAATTAGTTTCTGATTATAACCCTTCCGGGATTATGATCGTCAATAGCAAGATTAAGGGACAGTTAAGCCGGACAATAAATCCTCATATTGAAATTAACTGGCAACTCAGGAATGGAAAGATAACTTACAGAAAGTCAGATGTGACTTTTAAGGATCTTTCTTTTACCGGACACTTATCCAATGGATCAAAAAACCGCTACAAGACAAGCGTTGTTTCAATCACAGATTTTAAGGGGAAACTCGGATCTTCAGAATATACCGGAGCCGTAACTTTAAAAGACTTTAACAATCCCATTTTTGATCTTTCACTGAAAGGCAGTGTTTTCCCGGGCGAGTTGAAGGAGTTTTTCAATATTCAGAAGATTTCTGCAGCAGAAGGATCCGTTGACCTCGATTTGAAACTTGTTAACTGTACCTGGTCAAACGAGAGTTTTTCACTTAATGAATTTATTGATATGAAACCTGAATCCAGTCTGGATTTTAATTCATTGACACTTGGGCTGAATAACAACAAAATTCTTCTTGGTAAGATAACCGGAAATCTGAAAATTCAAAATTCAGTAAAGGCAAAAGACATTCACTTCAGCTACAAAGGGCAAAACATAAAAATTGACGGGGAATTTAAAAATCTGGCAGAATGGATTTCAGGCAGGGCTGTAAAAATGTCGGCAAATGCTGATATTTCGTTTGACAGACTGATTCCCGAAGCATTTTTCAGTGATGCTCCGGCTTCAGGAATATCAGATCACAAACAAAAAGCTGTTAAGCTGCCCGGAGATATTATTCTTGACATTAATTTCAGAATTGACAGCTTGTCTTATAAAACATTTTCGTCTTCACAAATTGTAGGAGTTCTCAATTACAAGCCGAAGATATTGACATTTAAATCACTGAATATGCGATCTTTACAAGGCCTAATCTCCGGCAACTGTTTCATTGCTCAAAATAATAATAAAGGAATAATGGCAAAAGGCAATTTCATTGTTACTAACATTGATGTAAATAAAGCCTTCACAACATTTCATAATTTCGGGCAGAGTTTTCTTAAAGCTGAAAATATTCATGGGACTCTTTCAGGCTCCCTTTCACTCCTTTTTCCGCTGGACTCTTTGTTTAAGTTTAATATAAAAACACTTACAGCTGAAGGTAAATATCACCTGATAAACGGGGCTCTGATCAATTTTGATCCGGTGAAACAACTTTCCTCTTTTATTGAACTTTCAGAACTTAAAAATATAAGTTTTGAGCAACTTGACAATGACTTCTTTATAAGAAATAATTGGTTGTATGTTCCCCAGATGGAGGTTAAATCGTCAGCAGCTGATCTTTCTGTAAACGGGAAACATGGTTTTGATAATGCGTATGAATATCATGTCAAAATTCTGCTATCACAAATACTATCAAAGAAAAGAATGAAAAACAAAAGCACCATAACAGAATTTGGTGTTGTTGAGGATGATGGACTTGGTCGTACTTCATTGTTATTAAAAATAATAGGTAAAGGGGATGAAGCAAAAGTAGGATATGATATGAAAGCGGCAGGTACCGAAGTAAAGAATAACATGAAAAAAGAAAGACAGACACTCAAGACAATTCTGAACCAGGAGTATGGATGGTACAAGAATGATTCTGCCGCTAATCAAAAACCGGCAGAGAAGAAATCGCGATTCAGAATTAAATGGGAAGATGGAGATACTGTGAAGAGTATGGCTGACCCTCCTGCGGTAAAAAAGGACAATGCTGTAAAGAACTTGTTCAGGAAGAAATAATTATTATGAAAATTTTCCGTCATAAAACCTTCTGGAAGTTCTTTTTACTTCTTTTTGCTGTTCTCATAGGAATGGGCTCTTTGATTTATACTGAGAATCTTGTTCGAAAACTTAAGATAGAAGAGAGAAAAAACGTTGCATTGTGGGCCGAAGCAACAAGACTGATTTCACTACCCGATACAAGTCAGAATGTTGAGTTCCTCTCAACAATAATCGAAAACAACAATACCGTACCTGTAATTCTTACGGATGAATCAGACAGTATAATCTCTGCAAGAAACTTTGATAGTCGTAAAATAATTGATTACAAGTATATTAGAAAGGAACTTGAAAAGATCAAAGAAGAAAACAAACCAATAGTCAATAAACTTGAAAATGGACATTTTAATCTTATATACTATAAGGATAGTATTATTCTTACTATGCTTATTTTCTATCCGTATGTACAACTTGGATTTATAGTCCTTTTTATCATAGTCTCATATCTGGCCTTCAGTTCATCACGAAAAGCCGAACAAAACCAGGTATGGGTAGGTATGTCAAAAGAGACAGCTCATCAACTTGGCACACCGACCTCATCCCTTGCAGGCTGGATAGAGGTTCTTCAAAATAAGTATCCCGAAATTTCAATTACCGGAGAACTTGCCCGCGATGTGGAAAGACTTGAGAAAGTAACAGAAAGGTTTTCAAGGATCGGTTCAAAACCATCACTGACGAAAGAAAATATTGTAACTATTATTACCCGCACTGTTGATTATCTTAAATCAAGAGCCTCTTCGAAAGTTAAATTTATATATGATTACAGTAATAAAAATGAGGTTCTTGTTCCGGTAAATTCCGCCTTATTTGAATGGGTCATTGAGAATGTATCAAAGAACTCCATTGATGCTATGGAGGGGAGTGGAGAGATAACTATAACTATCGCAGAAACAGAGAAACATGCATTAATTGACATCTCTGATACCGGTAAGGGAATCCCAAAATCTGCTTTTAATAAAATTTTCAATCCCGGCTTTACAACCAAGCAAAGAGGATGGGGTCTGGGCCTCTCGCTTGCTAAAAGAATAATTGAGGAATATCATAATGGTAAGATCTTTGTAAGACATTCGGAAGTAGGTAAGGGTTCCTGTATAAGAATTGTAATGAACAAGGATAAGTTCTGATAGTTATATTTAAAACCCATTATGAAGAGAAATGAAATTGAGATCATGGCTCCTGCTGGTTCCTATGAATCGCTGATGGCAGCGATTCAGGGTGGTGCCGACTCTGTGTATTTCGGAGTCGAACAACTCAATATGAGAGCTGCCTCATCAAATAATTTCACTATTGAAGACCTTAGGAATATTGTTTCAATCTGCAAAAAAAACAGACTTAAAAGTTATCTTACTGTAAATGTGGTAGTGTATGACCATGAAATTGAACAGATGCACAGTATAATCGATGCAGCCGTTGACAGTGGAATTACAGCAGTAATAGCCTCGGATCTCTCAGTAATCAATTATGCATTTGCCGCCGGAATCGGGATTCATCTTTCAACACAACTTAATATCACTAATGTTGAAGCATTGAAGTTTTATGCTAAATGGGCTGATGTAGTTGTACTGGCACGCGAATTAAATCTTAACCAGGTAACATATATCTATAATAGTATCAGAGAACAGAATATCACTGGTCCGAAAGGAGAGCTGATTAAGATTGAAATGTTCGCACACGGCGCTCTGTGCATGGCTATTTCAGGTAAGTGTTATTTAAGCCTTCATGAAAATAATAAATCTGCGAACAGAGGTGAATGCTATCAGACCTGCCGCAAATCATATATTGCCACCAGTATGGAATCGGGTTATGAGCTTGAGATTGATAATGAGTATATTATGTCTCCTAAAGATCTATGCACTATAGGATTCATCGATAAAATGATCGATGCCGGTGTGAGCGTTCTTAAGATTGAAGGAAGAGCCAGGTCTGCTGAATATGTCAGAGAAGTGTCATCATGCTATAGTGAAGCGGTATGCGCTATTGAAAAGGGAACATTTAATAAAGATAAAACTGATGAATGGAGGGCAAGACTCTCGACAGTTTTTAACAGGGGATTCTGGGATGGTTATTATCTGGGGCAGACAATGGGTGAGTGGAACACTAATTATGGTTCCAGTGCAACAAAAAGAAAGGTTTACCTCGGAAAGATTACCAATTATTTCACAAAACTTAATGTTGCCGAAATCAAACTCGAAAACGGCGATCTCAATAAAGGAGATACCATTCTTATTACGGGGCCGACTACAGGCGTTGTTAAATACGTGGTGAATGAGATCCGTGTTGATCTGAAGATGGCTGAGAAAGCTTTAAAAGGAGAATTGTGCTCAATTAAGACCCCCGATTATCTGAGAAGATCTGACAAAGTCTATACGTGGGTCGATTATAAAGAAATTAAAGGAACCATAGAGTAACCTCTTTCCCCTTTAAAGACAACTGCTTCTACCATTTTAACTTGCTTGCAGCATCAGAAATTTTTAAGGCATTAGATTCAATATCATCGGTATCGACATTAACATGAATAATATCTTCACTGCCTTTTTTCTTTAATCCGAACATATAAGCCTTGTCGTAATAGCAAAGAACTATTTCAATTGCCTTTGCAAAATCTCCAGTTTCAACCGCATTGATTGCGTCTCTGGTCTTATCGCCCCCAAGTCTTTTGCTTATCTTTAAAACAGATTGTTTAAGAGCTTCCGGAGGGTAAGTAGAATACTCTTTCATAAGTCGGGGGATTCTGGTATTAACATCCATAACCAGAACAATTACAGGCATATCCTGCATATTAAGATAAAATATGTCAGGTATGAATACGGAACCAATATTACGGCTTTCATCTTCAACCCAGAAAGGAAGCTCTCTGTTTAATTTCTTCCAGTCAGTAAAAAGGATGTTTCCAAATTGTTCGGTAGTTGGCTGAGGCAGCTGTCCGAGAGCTCCGAATGCGGAGCCTTTGTGGTTTGCAAGTCTCTCAAGATCAATGACCTGCTGCCCCAGCGAATTAAGATATCTGAGAATATGAGTTTTACTGCTTCCTGTCATCCCTCCGAGAACAATCATTTTTCGTTTCTCAGCAAGGCTTTCTAAAACGTGGTGTCGATAAGATTTATATCCACCATCCAATACGCTAACCTCAATATCTCCCAATGAAAAGAGCCAGGCCATTGCTTCCGATCTCATACCACCCCTCCAGCAATGAACGAGAAGTTTCCCGTCTTTTGTTATCTTCAGAGCTTGTTCCAGTTTTGATCGTAGCGATGGACCCGTATGTTTAAGTCCTTCAAGAATTGCCGGTAGCCGTCCCTGTTTTTTATACTTTATTCCGACAGCTTCCCGCTCGTTATCTTCAAAGAGCGGAATATTAACTGCTCCCGGAATATGACCAGAATTAAATTCAGATGGAGATCTGACATCTGCAATTGGCATGGTCTCAGAAAGCTCCAGGAATCTCGTAACATCAATCTTTTTAATCATCATGATTTGACCCCCTTTCCCGTTTCCCCAAAGGAGGAAAGGCTAAGTTTTGACTCCTTCCCCCGTGGGGGAAGGCCGGGAAGGGGGTAATAATAAAATAAAAGTGACACTTAAGTTATAATCGAAACCCTATACTCGTTTATTTTTTAAAATACCTGGCGAAAAGCCTTTTAAGTTCTTCAATTCTGACAGGTTTAGAAATAAATTCTTTGATTCCGGACAATTCGGCCTTTCTTCTTGTTTCAGGCATATTATCTGCAGTAAAGGCAACAATTAAAACCGATTTGTCGACTTTCAGAATCCGTTGGGCAGATTCGAATCCGTCCATCTCAGGCATGATCAGATCCATGAAAATAAGATCAAATTTTTTGGCTTTTGCCAGCACATAACCAGCCCAACCATCATCTGCAAGCTCGAAGGAATAACCAAGGCTTTTAAGCATTGCCCCTATAACGTGCTGATTCATTTTGTTATCCTCAACTATCAAAATATTAATATCGGTTCTCACACTGCCAATCTCAATAGATGAAGACTTATCCTCCAGAAAAGGAAAACTATTCTTTATTATACTAAGTAACTCGCTGACATCAAATGGTTTTATAAGATAATGATCTATTCCCAGAGTAATACAATTCAGGTAGTTTCCCTTTTTATCATTTGAGCTTATCATAAGCATAATGAAGTTGGTTGAAAGTTTGTTTTCCCATATTGCACTGGCTGCATCAAATCCGTTAAAGTCCTTATCATCAAATATGATGACCAGGTTATACTTTTCTTCAGGATAATTCATATTTGCCATGATCTGGTTCACAGTTGATCGCTGGTAAGTAGTGATTGTAACCGTTAGCCCCAGCCTGTGTAATGCACCTAAGATCTCCTCGTCGCGATTTTGATTTCCCGTTATTACAAGTGTCCTGATTCTATCAAAAGTTTTTATCTTTTCAAAAGAGAGTTCTTTTATTTGTCTATCGTTTGAGTAGGTAAGAATAGTAAATGATACCTTAGTTCCAAGATCACCTGAAATCCCTGATGGGCTTACTGCTGACAGCTCTCCGCCCATCAGATCAACAAGTTGTTTTGACAGAATAGTTCCGAATCCGGAATCATCATTAGTTCTTATTTTCTTTGATTCAATATTTACAAAATCACTAAAGATTTTTTTAAGGCTTGCTTTGTCAAAACTTCTGCCGGTATCGAGCAACTCGAATCCAAGAGTTATAATGCCGTTCTTGTTGTTCTTAAGCATACACTTCAGACGTATTTCACCTTTTTCGGTATTTCGAACGGAGTGGTTTATCAGGTTAGTCAGTACTTGCCTCAGTCTGAATGGGTCGCCAATGATGCTTTCCGGAACATTATCCTCTACCACGCAAATGAAATTCAGTTCATTGGACGCTATATTTGTTTTAGCAAGATCCTTACAATAATTAATCTCCGCTCTCAAATTAAAGGGAACCTCATCAAGGATCATTTTCCCCGATTCAATTCTTGAAAAATCAAGGATGTCATTAATAATGCTCAGGAGTACTACTGTTGATTGAGACAGGAGGTCTACTATATCCTTTATCTCAGCTGAAAGATGATGCCTTTTAAGCACATCTGTCATTCCAATAATCCCATTTAGCGGAGTCCTGATCTCATAACTCATCCTTGCAAGAAACTCTGACTTTGCTTCGTTGGCCATAGCCTCCTGCTTCCGCGCCGACTCAAGCAAAGTTACATCGATCAGTATCTCCATGGTAGCATCTTCTCCCATGAACATCACTTGTATACTATTCCTGTACAGAATTATTTCCCCTGTTTCTTTTTTTATAATTACAAACTGGTCGGGATTGAAAGTTCCACCCAAATTTTTTGAATAATAATCACTCGCGCCAGGTAAAGATGATTCAGGAAAGATTTTTCCCTTCATCTCCGTTTCGCTCACATAAGAATATTGTCCGGCGGCAACTTTATTCGCTTTAAGTATTTCCCTGTTTTTATTATGTACAATCACTCCTACAGGCATCTCTTCAATCAGTTTAAAAAGCATTTTTTCGGAGGTTTTTAGCCCTTTCATTTCAGCTTCCCGGGCTTTTAGATATCGCCAGAATAAATAGATAATCGCCTGAATCAGCAAAAGTGTTCCCAGGACTATAAAAAGAGCGTTCCTGAGCATATATTTCTGAAAACGCGTTGTAGGAGCAGAAAAGACAAGTCCCAGATCTCTTTTTTGCAGAAGTTGTGTTGAATAATATGAGGATATTAATACTTCTTCTTTACCATTAATAGTCGCTTTATGAATAATATTCGCAACAGATCCTGCCGCCAGACCTGCAGCGATCTTATCCAGTTGAGAGTAAACTACTTTATTTTGATTATTATCGTAAATAATCTCTCCCGAATCGCTAACAACCCATTGCCATTGATAGTCTTTAAGATTAAATTCTGAAAAGATTGCTCTAAAGTATTTCTGATAGTCAACAGATACAACAATGTTACCGATGGTTTCATTGGTTTTTTTATTCAGAACCGGCAGGTAATAATTATATTTTCGGTTTTCCTGGACAAGTTTTTCAATAGTGTCGATCGCTGTCTGAACATGAAGGATAAATGGTTGTTCTAGCCATTCCTGAGTATCATTATCTTTTTTTAAAGTGAATTCATTCTTATTATTATCGAACAATCTGATCCCGGTTACGAATTCTTTATACTTTGTAAAGAAAGATTTCATCTTTTCTATTGTCAGCGCCTGATTCCCGGGGTTAGTAAAAAAATGGCTGAGGTCCTCGGAAAAATTGATCTGGTTAAAATCGCTGACAAAGCTGTTGTTTGTGCTGTCGACCGAGAGACCTACAATCTGCACCTGCCGGTCAAGCAATTCAATAATATAATCTATCTGCTTATTATACATACGCTTATAGTAGATATAATTAGTAACCATTATAATAAGGACTGCTGAATAAACAAGTATAAGGATCCTTCTCATCTGAATAAAATATTTTGTGCTTAAAGCATATAAAGTTAATTTATAAATGCAACAATTCCTTTTTACCTGTACTTGCCATTATCTCCATCCATAATATTCAGATAGCTTTTGTACCGTAGAAAAGCGATATCTCCCTTTTCCACTGCATTACGCACTGCGCATCCCGGCTCATCGAGATGAAGACAATTATTAAATCTGCATTCTTTTGATATTTTGAATATCTCCCGGAAAAAATGGTAAATCTCATTCCGTTCCATATCAACAACACCAAATCCTCTGATTCCCGGAGTGTCAATTACATATCCATCAAATGGCATCTGATGCATTTCAGGAAAGGTTGTGATATGCTTTCCCTGTTTGTGATAATCTGAAATCTCGGCTGTTTTAAGTTTAAGAAGAGGATCAAATGCATTTAACAGAGTTGTCTTACCTACACCTGAATTACCAGATATCAGGCTTGTTTTTCCCCTCATTAATTGTTTAAGAGCTTCCAGGTTTGTCGGTTCTTTCAGCGAGAGTCTGATACAATCATAGCCAATATTTTTGTATATTGACTCAAGGTATTCCAATTTAGTTAATTCAGTTTCTCCATACAGATCTGTTTTATTGATAATTATTTTTGCCGGCACCCGGTAAGCTTCTGCAGTGATCAGAAACCTGTCGATAAATTCTACCTGTGTCTCAGGAAGAATAATAGTGATCATTAGAAAGACCTGATCAATATTAGCAGCGATTATCTGTGAGTGTTTTGAAAGATTTGTGGCTTTTCTTAAGATCCAGTTCTTTCGATCGAGTACTTCTGTTATAATACCCGTATTAGTCTTCGTGTCTATTTCAAATAAGATATTATCTCCAACAGCTATTGGATTAGTTGTACGGAATTCTTTAATCCTTAGTTTCCCTTTGATAGAACAATTAATTCTTTTCCCTTCACCAAATAGAACTCTATACCTGCTTCCTGTAGATTTTAATACAATTCCTTTTTCCAATAGATTATAATTTGGAAATTCTCTAATTATCAGATGCCATGAGCAGGAATGGCTTCATCTCAAAACTATGGTAGTAAGGTCTTAGCCTTTCAATATTATAATCTGATAGTTTTACTACTTTTTTAGATGATGTAACCACATCAATAGGCAGATTATCATATCTTCCATTTTTCAGGACCACAATCCTGCCATGTACCCCTTTAAGAATAAGATCCAGCGCGAGATTTCCATAAGCCATCGGAACGATTGAATCAAGCGCATCAGGATCGCCTCCGCGCACCATATAGCCAAGTTTCTGGTATATTACATTAATTACTTTACCATTATTATATTTTGGAGAAAGTTCTTTAAGTTTTGCTGATACCATTTCACCTATGCCTCCGAGTTTTGCATGGCCATAAGCATCCTTTTCACTGTCAGCAAATATCATCGCACCTCCTTTAAACATTGCGCCTTCTGAAACCAGAACTACTGAATATTTACTTGGATTTTGATTTCTGTCTTCAACAAGAAGTTTTGTAAGTTTATCTATATCAAACTCATACTCAGGTATTACACACCTGTTAGCAGCGCCTGCCAGTGTAGGCAGCATCGCTGTAAACCCGGCGTATCTCCCGAATACTTCAAGAACCAATAGCCTTTCGTGTGATCCGGCAGATGTTCTCAGGCTGTTTGTCATTTGAATAGTTCGTGAAACGCAGGTGCTGAAGCCAATACAATAATCGGTTCCGGGAACATCATTGTCCATCGTTTTAGGGATTGCAACAACGTTTACTCCTTTTTTATAAAGATGAACACCATAACTAAGTGTATCATCACCGCCGATTGGAATAAGGTAATCAATTCCAAGCCATTCAAGGTTTTTAATTATTTCCGGTGTAAGGTCATTCACCTCCGCATTATAGGAACTCTGAAGATATTCAGGAACATTCGCTTTTGCCATATGGCTCGGTCTTGTTCTGGAGGTATGCAGGAATGTGCCTCCGGTTCGGCCTGCCTTATTTACAATATCGTCAGTAAGAACCTGAAAATTGTTGCTGTTATCTGCTTTGGCATCCCTGATTAATTCGGTTATTCCTGCCCATCCCCTGCGAAGCCCGATTACTTTGTATCCTTCCCGGTTTGCACGGATTGTTACTGCACGAATTGCCGGATTTAGTCCGGGGACATCTCCCCCTCCTGTCAGAATAGCAATTATCCCCTTAGTTGTTTTATGAGTTACCATGATCTTTTGCTTTTTATTTGGTTCCATTATTGGTAAATTTGAGACCTCTAAAGTAAAACATTTTAATATTATTCCAAAAACAGTTATTATGCCGGAAAATCAAACCAGAACAAATTTACAAAAGAACTTGTCAGTTCTGATTTCCGGGGGTAGTGGCCTGATAGGAAGATATCTTACCTCAACCCTACTGACTGCAGGTTATGAAGTGTCGCATCTCTCGAGAAATAATAATCAAATTGGAAAAGTAAGAGTTTTCTTCCGGGACCCTGAAAAAAGGCTGATCGATCCTGAAGGGGAGCCGGGTCTCTTCTGAAAAAATAATGAAAACAGGATACCGGTTTCAATTCAGTTCGCTCGAAGATGCACTGATTAATGTGATCCGGGGATAGAATTCTGCAATTATCAGCCGTGTTTGGAAATAACTTCAAGTTTTGCCATATCTACCACTTCAATAGTCTTTCCAAAGACCCGGATTATCCCCTCTTTCTTGAATTCAGACATAGTCCTGATGACGTTTGCAGTGCTCATGCCAATATAGTCTGCTATCTCTTTCCGGGAAACAGGCAAGTCGAAGACCCTTGATTTGTAAATATCATTCGTAAAATAAAGTAAAACATAAGCCACTCTGCCAATCAGATTTTTTTGTCTTAGATCGAGGGTTTGAGATATAATTTTATCATTTATCCTTGAGATTTTGGTAAGAAGCCCCATTGCAAATCCTCCATTTTTTAAAAACAATTGTTTTATAAAATCAAGGTTTACCATACATACAATTGAATCTTCAAGTGCGGAAACAGAATACTGGTATCTCTCTTCCGAAAAAATGCTCATATTACTGACAAATTCAAATGGCCTGGTAATAGTTATTACCTGCTCGTCACCATTAGGTGTTCTCCTGTAGAGTTTAACAAGACCGCTTTTCAGATATTTAAAGTTGCTGATTTTTTCACCTTCATGATTTATTATCTCCCCTTTGCGAAAAAACAGTTCCTCTTTGTGATCACAAAGTTCTTCTACTGATATCTCATCAAGATAGGAAAATACTACTTCCCGGAAATCACAACTCGCACATGAGCAGGGCTTTTTCTTTTCGTTCACGTTTTTCTGTTTTTCACAAAATTACCAATTTCCTGATCACATTATCAACTTTCAATTTGTTTTATTGGCAAATTTAGACCTAATTTGAAAGTCTAAAAGTACAATCATCCATTTTTATCAGAAATGATCTACAAAACTGATTACCATATGCATTCCAGCTACAGCGATGGAAGGTCAGTCCCCGGGGACTATATCGCTCCTGCAATTGCTGCCGGACTGAGTGAGATAGGCTTCTCCGAACATCTTACATTATTCAAAGATCCTGAAGACTGGAATATGAATCCTGTAAACATTTCTCCTTATATAAGTCACCTGGAAACCCTTCGGAAAAACACAAAGAGTATTAAAATTAAAATTGGTCTTGAGGTTGATTTTTTTGCAGGGAAAGAGGAAGAGATTCGGGCATATCTCAATCCGCTGCCACTTGACTATATTATCGGATCTGTTCATTATCTCGGCGAGAAAACTGTAGATAACGGTCCTGAGTTTTATGAAGGGAAAAGTATAAACAAATTATTTGAAGCCTACTTTGATTCTGTAGTTACAGCTGTTGCTTCAGGACTTTTTGATATAATTGGCCATTGTGACCTGATAAGAATATATGGTTATAAACCCACCTCTGATCTGGAACCTCTTTACAGGAAGCTCGCTAAAACAATGAAAACTCATAATGTAGTTTTTGAGGTCAATACCAACGGCAGAAACAGACCTCTTGCTGACTTTTATCCTGACCGTCGGTTTCT
>Ga0209638_1000268_pt1 | contig 34813 bp, 26 predicted proteins | sample BarGraNGADG00211_FD_184490 | JGI IMG/M metagenome (GOLD analysis project Ga0209638, IMG submission 184490) | Arctic peat soil microbial communities from Barrow, Alaska - Barrow Graham LP Ref core NGADG0002-211 (SPAdes) (version 2) | ecosystem: Environmental > Terrestrial > Soil > Wetlands > Peat...
AGCCCGACACCCAGCCCGACCCCCAGGCCGACCGCCAGCCCGACACCCAGCCCGACCCCCAGGCCGACCGCCAGCCCGACACCCAGCCCGACCCCCAGGCCGACCGCCAGCCGCACACCCACCGGGTCACCCATGCCCACGAGCACGGCGGGTAGCTCGTCGGGCCCTACGCCGACGGGGTCAGGCATTCCCTCATCCAGCGAGCAGCCGCAACCCACGACCAGTTACGCACCAGGCACGTCGCCCAAGGCGAGCGGTGAACCCATCCCCGTGACAACCGCTGCGCCCGGATCCAGCGGTGTGCCGGGAGGATCGGGCTCGATAAGCGCGCCCGGCAGTCCTGGGCCATCGGCATCTGAGCCGGTCACGGCCGGCGACCAGCCAGCAAGTTCCTCGACTGGCGACCTGCTTATGCCGGCGGCGCTGATCATCGTGCTGGTGCTCGTGCTGGGAGGCGCGGCCTTCTTCTACATCCGCAGACGCTGACCACGCTGGCGCGAATGCGCATCGGCCGTCGCGCGTGGCTGCTTATCGTGCTCACGCTGATGCTCGTGCTTGCCACTTCGTGCACGGTTCAGCTCGGGCCGCTCATCAGCAACGCGCCGTCCATCATGCAGTTCGGTCCGGCGCTCGCCGGCATGAGCGGCGAGCGCCGCTACCTGGTCCTTGCGCTCGACCCGGCAGAGCTGCGCCCTGCGGGCGGCTACACCGGCACGGTGGGCGTCGTCGGCATCGACCACGGACACATCGTTGAGCGTGACTTCGGAGACGTCTACCGCTATGACTTCCAACCTGGCCTGCCCTACGTCGAGCCACCGGTAGCGCTCCAGAACCACCTGCTGGGGGACGCGTCGTGGCAGATCGCCGACGCGGCGTGGTCGCCCGACTTCCCGACGGCCGCGCAGGAATCGCTTCGACTGTACGAGCTCGAAAGTGGCGACACCAGGATCGATGGCGTCATCGCGCTCACGACTTATGCCGTCGACGCGCTCCTCGAAGCCATCGGCCCGGTCGACGTGCCTGAGTACGGCGTCACCGTCCACGCGGGCGAGACGACAATGACTGCACTGGAGCTCACGCGTGGGACTTCCTCGGATCGGAAAGGATTCCTGGACGCGCTAGCTGGGCATATTCTCGATCGGCTGGCTGGGTTCTCTCCGCTCGACATGCCGAAGCTGGTTGACGCGTTCAATGCCATCCGCGATCGGCGCGATGCCATGGTCTGGCTCGCCGATCCATCCGCTGAGGCGTGGGTCGCGGGGACGCCGTTGGGAGGCGCGGTAGGTCAGGAGCCGGGCGACTACATCTATCTGGTCGAGGCCAATGTCGAGCCTCCGTCCAAGTACAACCTGGTCGTGCAACGATCCGACTCGATCAACGTGGCACTCGATGCGACAGGAACCGCATCCGACAGCATTGCCATGCAGTGGCAGAACTCCGCCATGGCTGAGGGCTCGGCATTCGACCTGATTCGCTCGTATTCAACAAACAAGGCGGGTCTTTACGGCGCATATGTCCGTCTTCTGACCCCGTCGACCAGCTCGCTCAGCGCGGTTGCCGGCGAGGCCATGGACTCCATTGACACGGTCGAGGAAACGTCGACGGAGGCGGGTCGCAACGTCTTCGGCAACTACCTGCTTATGGGACCTGGCGCGTCAACGCTGCGTTACGACTGGACCGAGCCGGGAGCCGCAACCGCATCGCAGAGTATCTGGACGTACCAGCTCACGGTCCAGCGTCAGCCGGGAGCAGCCGATATTCCGGTGGAGGTGACCGTTAATTTGCCAGATGGCGCACAAATCGTGTCGACGACGGCTGGCGCATTCACCGGCCACACGATCACGCTTAACGCGAAGTTGGACCTGGACCTCAGTCTCGAGGTGAGTTACAGACTTCCCTGAGCGAACTAGTGCGAAAGGGAGCCCTGAAACTTCGGATCCTTGAGCAGGTTCTGGTAGGCCGTCATTGCGCTTGTCGGACTATCCAGGCGCCAGTCAGGCTGGTTGTAAGCCGTCATGTCGAAATTGAAGTACACGATCGCCACCACCTGTGGCCACTTGGCGTACACCGCTGGGTAGCCTTGACTAAGCCACGCTCCCTTGTCGCATGTGGCGCAGTTCGGATCATAGCCGGCGGCAATTTCGGCGGCAATGATCGGCTTCGTCTTACTAAGCTGCCTGAGAGCCTTCATCCCCGCAGTCATCGCCTTCACAAGGGTCCGCCACTTCTGGTTAACGGACGGTCCCCAGGAGAGCGCGGTCAGGCCCAGGTAGTCGACGTACTTGTTGCCCGGATAGTCCGACGTGACGTACTTGGCGTCGTATACGCTGTACAGGAACTTGACGTTCGTTGCACCGACGCCGCCCTTGCCGCGAAAGATGTTCCAGACATGCTGCCACGCCTGGCGGAACTTCTTGGCCGTATTGGTGCAGCGGCCGTTGCCCCAGACATACCAGTAACCATTGTTCTCGTGCATCAAGCGCAGGATGATCGTGCCGCCGTACGCCTTGGCTGCCTGAGCCCACTGGCGGATGTAGGCGTCATGCTTGCCCTTGATCGTCGCGTCGAGCGACCAGTTCGTGCAGTCGTTCGTGTCTGTGCCGACGGGCTCCCAATAGATCATCGGAACGATGCCTCGCGCCAGTAGGCCGTTCACGGCATCGGTGGGAAATGCGCCTGAATCCAGGCCCCAGACGCTCCACAACGACCAGATCGCCGGCTTGGCGCCGGACTGCGCCGTGAAAGCGTCGACCACGTTCATATCCGTCGCGCCGTTCATCGACACGCCGAGCGCGACCTGGCGGGGAGTGGCTGCGAGGCCGGCTGTCGTCGCACCGAGCGACAACAGGAGTGCGGCAATGAGGCCGGCGATAATTGGCGTGAAGCGCTTCACTGTGGTTCCCCCTCCTTGGGCTAGGTGGGTCCAGCGTAGCGCCGTGGCACCGCTATTGGCAAATCAGCCAGAAGGCCTACTGCTACAGCCTTTCCGACCAGTCGAGATCGGGAAACAGCTCGGCTAGCTTCTGCACCAGCCGCAGCTCCTGGCGCCGCTGCGGTCGGTCGAGCAGCTCGTCAAGCGCGTTGGCGAGTCCCTCACTTTCGCCGCTGGGCACGACAATCCCGCGCTCTGGTCATCAGTCTGGTCGCGTCCAAGGCGCCCTGGTACCTGCTGCCGCTGTTCCGGCTCGCGGCCACTCGAGGCCGGGCTGAGCATGGAGGCTATCCGCGACCTCGTCACGACGCACTATCCGCGCGTGTCGTCACTTGCCACGGCAGTCATCACCGGCGTGGCACTCGTGGGCGTTGTTGTCGTCGACCTTCTCGCAGTCCGTGGCGCATTCACCAGCCGCACGGTCACGCTGAATACGACGCTGAACCGGGACCTCCGCCTCGGGGTGAGCTACAGCCTTCCCTGAACGACCTAGTGCGGGAAGGTGCCCTGGAACCTCTGGTCCTTGAGCAGGTTCTGGTAGGCCGTCATTGCGCTCGCGGGACTGTCCAGGCGCCAGTTAGATTGATTTGGCTGTGCCGACAGGTCGAAATCCAGGTAGACCATCGCCACGATCTGTGGCCATTTCGCGTACACCGCGGGGTAGCCCTGACTGAGGAACGTCGCCTTGTCACATTTTGCGCAGGTCGGGTTGTAGCCGGCAGCGATTTCGGCACCAATGATGGGCTTGGTCGTGCTGATCGATCTCAGGACCTTCATTGCCGGAGTCATCAACGTAACGAGCGGCTGCCACTTCTGCTTGCGACTGCTGATGCCCCAGTCGAGTGCGGTCAGGCCCAGATAGTCGACGTACTTGTTGCCCGGGTAGTCGGCCTTGACGTAGTTGGTGTTAATCACGCTGTACAGGAACTTAACGTTCGTGGCGCCGACGCCGTTCTTGCCGCGGAAGATGTTCCAGACGTGCTGCCAGGCCTTCTGGAACTTCTTGGCCGTGTTGGTGCAGCGACCGTTGCCCCAGATGTACCAATAGCCGTTGTTCTCGTGGGCGAAGCGCAGGATGATCGTGCCGCCATAGGCCTTGGCCGCCTGGGCCCACTGGCGGATGTAGGCGTCATGGTCGCCGTTGATGATGTTCTGTAGCGCCCAATGAGTACAGTCGTTCTGGTTCGACGGATCGATGGGCTCCCAGTAGACCATTGGCACGATGCCGCGCGCGAGGAGGCCGTTGGCAGCGTCGGTCGGAAACGGACCGGAACCAGGGTTGCCCCAGTCGCTCCACAACGACCAGATCGCCGGTTTGCGCCCAGCCGCCGCAGTGAAGTGGTCGACGGCCTGCATGTTCGTCGAGTCCGACTCCGACACGCCGAGCGCGATCTGGCGGGGCGTGGCCGCGAGTCCTGGTGTCGTCGCTCCAAGCGAAAGAACCAGTGCGGCGACGAGGCCGGCGACAATTGGCGTGAAGCGCTTCATTTTGATTCCCCTCCCAGGTGATGTGCGCAGCGTAGCGCCGCGGCACCGCTATTGGCAAATCGGCCAGAAGGCCTACAGATACTACCTTTCCGACCAGTCGAGGTCAGGAAACAGCTCGACTAGCTTCTGCACCAGCCGGCCCGCCTGCGCGCGCGCGGTGCGATCAGAGACCCAGTCGAGCGCGCGCAGGCGCAGTTCCTGGCGCCGCTGCGGCCGGTCGAGCAACTCTTCGAGCGCGCCGGCAAGCTCCTGGCTCTCTGCGGCACTGACGACGATCCCTCGCTCGCCGTCACCGAGGATGTCCCTCACGACACCACCACTCTCACCCACCGCGACGATCGGCAAGCCAGCCGCCATCGCGTCGATGAGCACTTCTGGCATGCCGCTGGCAAACGACGGATGAACGAGCACGTCAGCCTCGCGTAGCAGCCGCATGTACGTCGGCCGGTCGCCCACGGCGCCGTAATCCTCGACGCGGTGCTGTCCAAGCGCGCGCAGCCGCCTCTCGATTGACTTGCGCGCCGGCCCATCGCACATCACAACCAGCACGACGTCGCGGCCACGCTCGATCAGCAGCCGCACGCTCTCGACAAGCTCCTCCACGGGCCTAGCGCTGTTCATTCGGCCGGCCCACGCGATCCGCCATGGACCCTCGTGCGCGTGCTCGCCGGACAGCCGCCTCGTCTCGGCGATCTCCTCGTCCCTGATCGTGCTGGCGAACATCTGCACGTCGGCGTTGATCGATGGGCCCAACTCGGTCGCCAGCTGACTCACCGCGCCCTCCTGTCCGTCGATCCAGCTGAAAACCGGCACGCCGTGGCGGCGGGCAGCCGTCAGCGCGAGGAGGGCGTTCGAGGCGGGGAGCCGGAGCCATAGCAGGTCAGCTTGGGCGACTGCTCTGGCGATCGGTCGCCAGTTGCGCGCCGCAATCCAGCCGGCGCGCAACACCCGATCTGCAATGCCACCGAAGGGCGCCATGGGGACGGTGTCGAGGAGAGACTCGTCGACAGGATCAAGCGCCGGTTCGACCTCCCAGATCCGCAGATGGCGGACCGGGACGAGATAACTGACGCGCCCGACGCGAGGCGAGCGGGCGACCGCCTCGACGAACTGATTGAAAGTCGCTGAGACAGGGCGCGTTTCCTGCGCGTAGGTGCGAACGTAGTGGTTGTCGTCAAGGACAACGACGCGAATGGGCATTTGGGTAATGTTGCCGCACATGACCCTCGGCGTGTTCGGCTCATACGGCCCGCGGCTCCGCGTCGGGCTGCGTGGCCGGTTCGATCGTGCGGATGCGGCTTTCGCCGGCCTCGCTGCCCTGGCCTTCATCTTCGTGTTGATAGCCGGCCACGGCCTCACCTTCGCTGCTGATGAGTGGGCATTCATCAACCAGCGCCAGGGTTGGGATCTGGGCACGTTCATGGTGCCGCATAACGAGCACTGGAGCGCGGTCCCGATCCTGATCTACAAGCTGCTGCTGGCGACGATCGGCCTGCGCAGCTACCTGCCGTACCAGGTCGTGCTGGTCGTTCTCCACCTTGTCACTGCCGCCGCGCTATACCAGCTCCTCAAGCGCGAGGCCGGCAGCTTGCTCGCGCTTGTCGCGGGCGGCCTTTTCCTGTTCCTTGGCGCAGGCGGTGAGGACTTGATATGGCCGGCTCAGATCGGATGGAACGCCTCGATGGGCGCCGGCGCGTGGGCGTTAGTACTCGCCATGCGGCCACGCTCGACCATGCGAGACATCTCAGTCGCTCTCCTCCTCCTGCTGGCTGTTGCAAGCTCGGGCGTCGGTCTGTTCTTCCTCGTCGTTGTTCCGTTGTCGATGCTGCTGACGCGACAGCCCTTGAGCAGGCTATGGACGTTGCTACCCGCCGGGGTCGCCTACGCAGCCTGGTTTGTTGCGTACGGCCATACGGCTTTGGGTTCCGGACTGCTCGATCCGGACCACCTGCAAGAACTGCCGGCGTTCATGCTGCATGGCGTCGGCAGCTCGTTTGGCTGGGTACTGGGTTGGGGCTCGGACGCTGGCGCGATAGTCGCGATCGTGGTGGCGCTGGCGACGCTGTGGCGCCTGCTTGGTGCCCGCCCGGTCCTAGTGGGCGCGCTTCTCGGCTTCGTCGGTCTGCTCGTGCAGTTCGTGTTGACGGGGCTGACGCGAGTCCAGTTCGGGATCGATAACGCAGGGTCTCCCCGGTACATATATACGGGCGCGTTCTTCGCGCTGCTTGTCCTTGCGTCGTGGCTTGCCACGCAGCGTCCCGGGCTGCGCGGCCACCGGCAGTTGACCGTGTTGAGCGCCGTGCTCGCCGTGGCGCTCGCGGCCAACACGTTCGCTCTGGTGCACGTTCGCGCGTATTACCTGAACGAGGCGTACGAGACGGGCGCCGCGATGCAGCTCATGACGCGCTTCGGCGGCACGCCTGCTCTACCGGCAACAGCGGGTTGGATCTCGGACCCGTCGCAGCAGCAGCTGCAGGCGCTCACTGCCAAGTTCGGATCGCCTCTCGAGGCGGCGCCTCAGCCACCGCCAAATGTTCTGGATTACGTGCTGCTCGACATTGTCGGAGGTCAGGAGCTGGTTGGTCTGGCCGCCCCCGGCGCAACCATGCAGGCAGCGCCGGTCGATTCGATCGCGGACGCCACGACAAGCTCAGACGCGCAATGCACTTACTTCCAGCCGGCTGGACCCAATCCGGTCGTAACAACGCACGTACCGGCTACGGCCGCCATCGTGGTCGCCTCCAACTCTCCGGCGAACATCGAGGTGCGTATCGGTATGTTCGGCACCTTTGCCGACCAAGGCCTGAAAACCATCAGCCTTGCGCCCAATCAGCCGACACGAGTCAGCCTTCCGAACCTTGGGCAGGATGCCGTCTGGTCCGTCCAGGTTCGGGAGCCGTCGCCCGCACTATCCGTCCTGTGCGTCGCTATTGAATAAGCTCGAGACGCTAGGCGTATTCGGCTCGCATCGATTACGACTGGGCGCGGCGCTGGTGCTGACGCTGCTGGTCACCGGGGTCGTGTTGCTCTACAGGATCGGCGATATGCCGGTTGAGCAGTTCGATGAGGCGCGGGTCGCCAACAACGCGCTCGAGATGTCGAACGGCGGGTTGTCGCTCGTCACCACCTACCTGGGGCAGCCCGACCACTACAACACCAAGCCGCCGCTGCTGGTCTGGGCGATGTACGGCACCTTCCAGGTGCTCGGGCCGACCGAGCTTGCCGTCCGTCTGCCGTCCGTGCTCGCCGCCGGCGCGACGGCGCTGCTCGTCTTCACCTTCTGCGCGGTTCGCCTGCGGCGGCCGCTCGCCGGTGTCGTCAGCGCGGCAGTCCTGTTCGCGATCCCGGATGAGTTTCTGTTCCACGGCGCCCGCTCGGGCGACTACGACGCTTTGCTCGCTCTCTGGACGACGGTGTTCCTGTTGGCCTCGTACCTCTACTTCAGCGACGGCGCGAAACGCCAGGGTCGCTGGCTGACGATCGCCGCCGTGGCGCTGGCACTCGGCTTCATGACCAAGAGTGTCGAGGCGTTCGTCTTCGTGCCCGTCATCCCGCTGTATGCCGTGTTCACCGGACGGTTGCGGACCATGTTCGCCGACAAACGAGTGTGGGTAGCAGCAGCAGGGGTGACCGCGGTTGTGATCATGTGGGGTGTAGCACGCGAGCTCGCGGATCCCGGCTACCTGGCCGCAGCGCTCCAGAACGACGTGTTCGGGCGTTCCTTGAGCGTCATCGAGGGTCATGCCGGGGACCTCTTCTACTACGTGTCAAGCGGAGAGGCCAAGCTCGCGATGCCCGCGCTTGTCATCGCGACGCTAATCGCATCTCTTGGTCGGCCCCAGCTGCGCCGTCTGGCACGCTTCACCGGTCTCTCTATGGCCGTGTACCTGGTGGCGATCAGTCTCGTCGCGACCAAGGCGCCCTGGTACCTGCTGCCGCTGTTCCCGCTTGCCGCACTCGAGGTGGCGCTGAGCATGGAGGCGATCCGCGACTTTGTCGTGACGCACTACCCACGCTGGTCGTCACTCGCCACGGCAGTTATCACCGGCGCGGCACTCGTGGGCGTTGTTGCCGTCGGCGTTCTCGCAGTCCGTGGCATAGACGCACGGATCTCCGACACCTTCGCCAACGACACTTACCAGTACTCCCTGTTCATGCGCGGACCGTTGATGTCGGCCGAGCCCATGGACCTGGTCGTCGTGCACCCCGGGTACGGTCAGCGGGTGCCGTATTTCGCCGCAGCCCAGTTCTACGCCACCCAGCTCGAGACACGCGGCGCGAAGATCTCTATCCAGCTGGGCGGTGACCCATTGCCGCCTGCGTCCGACCTGCTGCTCGCCTGCGGCCCGACGCTCGAGGACCTCGTACAGTCAGGTGTGGCGGACGCTCCGGTGCTGGTCGACGGCCCGTGCGGTATCTACCGTGTTCGTCAGGCACCGTGAACCAAGGGCAGACACGGAGGATAGATGAAACAACCGCGTTCCCCGGTCGATGGCGAAAACGGCAACACGTCGGCGGATCCGTACGAGCTGACGCTCGCAGAAGCGGCCAAGCAGCTACAAACGGTCACGAACGAAGGTGTCTCAGTCGCGCCGCTGCTCGATGGCGTGAAACGGCATTCGGTAACGACTCACGTCGACGAGCGTGGCTTTCTGGTTGAGGCATTCGATCCCCGCTGGGACTGGGTCGACGAGCCGATGGTGTTTGCCTACGTGACAACGGTGCGCCCGGGTTACGCGAAGGGCTGGGGGCTCCACAAGAACCACAGCGACCGCTACTTCCTACTTTTCGGGCATCTGGAGCTCGTGTTCTACGACGTTCGGCCCGAGTCGACGACGTACGGCCAGATCTCGATCACGAGTCTGTCCGAATACGAACGTGGACACGTGACCATTCCGCCGTTGGTGTGGCACGCGCTGCGCAACGTTGGCAACACGGACGTCGTTGTCATCAACTTCCCGACGATCCCGTACGACCACGCTGACCCGGACAAGTACGGACTGCCGCTGGACAACGACGTGATCCCGTACTCGTTTGCCGGCACGCCCGGTTGGTAACGCCATGGCTCCGCTCTACACCGTCCTGCTGCCTACCCACAATCGTGCCGACGTAGTCGGTTTCGCGATCGAGTCGGTTCTCGCCCAGACGGAGCCTGATTTCGAGCTGCTGGTCGTGGGCGACGGGTGCACCGATCACACGGCGGCGGTGGTCAGCGCTTTCGGCGACACACGCGTTCGCTGGTTCGACTTGCCCAAGGCGCCCGCGTTCGGCTACGCCAACCGCAACGTGGCGTTGCGCGAGGCGACCGGCGAGCTCGTCGCCTTCATGGCCCACGACGACCTGATGCTGCCTGACCACCTAGAGGTGATGGCCGAACGTTTCAAAGATCATGCTGTTGAATGGGCGTACAGCCGGCCCCTGTGGGTGTCCGATGAGGGAGTAGTCGTTCCCTTCGCAATCGACCTAAGACAGCCAGACCAGCTCGATCACTTCCTCAGCCAACACAATTCGATCCCAGCGTCATGCGTTGTCTATCGCCGGTCGCGCCATGAGCGAGTCGGTTTCTGGCCGGAGGACGTGTCGGATGCCGCGGATTGGCAGATGTGGCGGCGGATGATCGCTCCGAGCAACGGCTCGAACCTCGCCTTCGTTCGCCAGCCGACGACGCTTCATTTCCGCGCTGACTGGCGGACTGGTCCAACCTGGGGTCCGTCCCCGCTGCCTGCCTGGCTCATCGCCTCGACCATGGCCTGGTGGCCTGAGTCGTTGCGACTCGCGGTCAGAGGCCGCAACCCTCAAAGCGCTTTCGCCGACGCGCTCCGAGAACCTGCGTTTGTGAGCGGGCTGCGCGCAGGCGTCGACCGGGCGATCGACGCGTTGGCCTGGACGCAAGCGATCGAGATCGCGTGGCTTCGAGAGGATCAAGCGGCCGACCGGGCGTGGACGGACGAGTTGCGCGCCACCCAAAGCGATCTGCTTCAGGTCCGTGAGCAGGTCACTCAATCACAAGCGCGCAGCACCGCCCTGTCCGACGAGCTGTCGCAACTCAGGTGTGCCGTCACCACGATCCCATTCCAGCGCTTGATTCGACTGCAGCGGCGATTGCAGGTCCGCTTCGGCGCCAATCCCCTGAGAAGAACAGACGCGTTCTCCGGGCAGGCCTACCTCGCCGCAAACCCCGATGTCGAGACCAGCGGGATCGACCCGCTCGACCATTACTACGTCTACGGAATGCTCGAGGGGCGATCCGCGCGCTGACAGCGTGGACGAACCCAACTCAGCTGAGGTCGTCCCGCGCCTCGCAGGACCTCCAATGTCCGCCACCATCAGTTGGCGGTCCTGAGTGCGCTGGTCGCTACAGCACTTGAGGCCGATATCTTGGCGCTAGGACAAATGCGCGCGTACCACCTCAACATCGCGTGCGCGACCGGCGCCGCGATGCCGCGCACGACACGCTATGGCGGCACGCCGGCTCAACCTGCAACGGCGGACTGGGTCTCGCACAGCAGCAGCTTCAGGTGGCGAGGGAAGCCGTAGGTCCGAGACACGCGCTCCGCGCGGTATGCTGTGCAGCGTGGTTCGGACGACCTTCGCGAGGAGGACTGCAGGATGGGGGCTCGGACGAGACCGCGCATAAGCGCGCTGACTGCGCTTCTCATGACCGACTCGGGCGCTCACCCAAGGCTGGTTTCGGCCTCGTGCCCTTGCGCCTTACTCGCATGGCTGGACTCGACCATGCCTGTCGCGAGGCTCGGTTAAATGCGAATCGTGGCGGTCGTTGGCGTGCTGGACGAGGTCGACCTGATCGAGGGTTGCGTCGACCATCTCGGCCGCATCGGCGTAGAGCGCATCCTTCTCAATGATCGCGGTTCGACGGACGGCACGCTGGAGCTTGCGTCGTCTCTTGCCCGCGTCGTGCCGATCGACGTCCACCACGCTGGAGTTGACGATTCGGTCGATCTGTCCACCTGGTCTCGCCCGCAGCTCGACTGGGCACGATCGGTTAATGCCGACTGGGTCCTCTTTCTCGACGCAGACGAGCTGTGGCTCTCTGCGTCAGGGTCGGTCGAGCAGCAGTTAGCCGCAGCCAAGGCCCATGCCGTGTTGGTGCGCCGTTACAACGTGGTGGTTACCGTGGAGGGCCCGCGTCTGCCACAGCTCATCACCCCGGACAGCCTCGAAGATCTTGACGTATATGTCGAACCGACCACCGTGCCAGACGATCCCGAGGCGGCCGACAGTCACCTTCGCTGGATCAGGGGTACGCCCATGCCCAAGGTTGCCGCTCGGCCCCAGAGCGTCATGGAACTGGACGCAGGCCATCATGGCGCGCGCCTCGCCGATGGGCTGGAGGAGGCTCCGGACACGGCCACCGGCCTTCTCATCGCGCACCTGCCCTTCACGACTTTCGAGCGCTTCGAACGCAAGGTGCGCAACATCAGGGAAACGATTCGGCGCTATCCGGACTTCTTCGTGGGCAAACGGGCCTGGCATTGGCGGCGCTGGGCAACGCTGTCTGACAGCGGCCTGCGAAGGGAGTTCGACGCCCAAGTGGTTAGCCAACATGAGCTCGAGAGTCTCCGAACCCGCGGCTCGATCCGCTCGGCGGCGGAACTCCTCCGATCCTGGGCTGACAGCTGATTCGTCGAGTTACTCCAACAGATCGGCCATCGGCGTCTCTGTCCCACTCTCGCTGGCGGTCCGGCCCCGCGACTTCAATGGTTGCGCGGCAGCCGGCGGACAACGGTACGTGCAGGGACATCATCGACCACGACTGCCCCGGCGGCGATGAGCGCGCCGGCACCCACGGTCACTCTCGATACGATGACCGCCCCCATCGCGACCATCACATCGGGTCCAATGCGGACATTGCCACCAATTGACACCCCGGTTGACAGAAAGCAGTGGTCTCCGATGGTCGACTGGTGGCCGATAGAGGTTAGGGGGGAGACCAAGACATCCGAGCCAAGGACCACCCCCCCCTGTATCACGACTCCCTCAGCGACCAAGCAGCCGACGCCGAGGCGGGCTGAAGGGGAAACCACGGCAGACGGGTGGACATCGGAGACTAGCTCGACGCCTGCGGCCAGGGCCCGTTCGAACAGCCGGCGCCGAGCGCGATTGTTCGTCCAGCCGCCGACGCCGATCACAGCCGCCAGACCTTCGTCCCGCAGGGACTCGATCCGATCCATTGTGCCGATGATGGGCACGCCCAGGACGAGGCGGGACGGATCAGTGTCATCCGCGATGCACCCCACGACCTCATAGCGGTCGCTGTTTTGAAAGCCGTCGATGACGGGAACGGCAGCAGCGCCCGACCCGAGGATGACTACCCGCTTCATGCGAGCTGCGAGGCGTCATGGATGGTCAACGCCTCCCGGTAGAGCCGGGTGTCGGCGGCGCTCCTGACAGCTGGCGCCAGAGCGACGGCTGAGCGGATCAACGAGCAGATGGTATCGACCGCGTCGAGGTCCACCGCCTGGCCGGTCGGAAGGCTCAGGACCCTGGACGCGGCGCGTTCCGTCTCCGGCAGGGTCCAGGTACCGGTTGGGAACATTGACCGGTATGGCTCAGAACGGTGGCACCCTGGGTAGAAGTAGCGACGGGCGAGCACGTTCTCGGCCCAGAGGACTGCTTGCAGCGTGTCGCGACTGAGTCCAGCTGCTGTCTCGTCCACGTCGATAACGACGTACTGGTAGTTGCGTTTATCGCTCTCGTCGGAGACCACCAGGCGTATTCCGGAAATGCCCTCGAGGCCTTGGCGGTACCGCTCGTAATTGCTTCGATTGACGCTAATGAACGCGTCCATACTCTCGAGGTTCGTCAATCCTACGGCCGCCGACATCTCGCTCATCTTGCCGTTGATGCCCAGCGCGCTCACCCGGTCGTAGAACGTGAAGCCGAAGTTCCGCATCAGCCGAAGGTTGTCGGCCAGGTTGGCGTCCGCCGTCACAACGGCGCCGCCCTCCATCGAGTTGACGAACTTCGTGGCGTGGAAGCTGAACACCTCGGCGTCGCCGAAGCTGCCGACCGGTCGTCCCCCGTATGAACAGCCGAGCGCATGGGCAGAGTCGAACAGCAGGCGTAATCCGTGTTCGGCGGCGATCTCCGCGAGCCGATCAACGGCGCAGGGCTGCCCGTAAAGGTGGACACCGATGATGCCCGTAGTACGCGGAGTGATCAGCCGCTCGACAGCCGCCGGGTCGATGGTGTAGGTGTCACGTCCGATGTCGCAGAAGACTGGCGTGATGCCCTGCCACTGCAGGACATGAGCGGTCGCAATGAAGGTGAACGATGGGAGGATGACCTCGCCGGCCATCCCCAGCGCCCGGATTGCGATCTCCAAGCCAATTGTCGCATTGGCCATGGCGACGCAGTGGTCGACGCCAGCAAGGGCGGCAATCCGACGCTCGAACTCCTCGAGGTAGGGTCCGCCATTCGTGAGTCGCCGAGTATCGATCACGTCACTGATCCGTTCCAGCATCCGGACGGGGTCGCCCATATTGGGCCGGCCGACATGCAGCGGTTCGGCGAAAGCCGGCTGACTGCCCAAGACGGCGAGCGGTCGGAGAGTGCGGTCCAGCGTCATTGCTGTTAAGCCATGCCCCATCAACAATAGCCTAGCGGTCCGCTGATGCGACGTCGACTGGCCTCGCCGACTGAGCCGCAGAGCTGGCATCAGCCAGGACAAAGGACGCACCCGCCGGCGTGAGGAACGCCGGCAAAAACGGACGCCCGGCCATCTGGGCCAGTGGGGCAAACATGGATAGGCCGGCGCAGGTGGCGTTGCCCCGAGTAAAGCGGGTACGCACCGTCAGACAACGGGGGACTGGCGGCATCCAACGCGCTACGATCCGCCGATGCACCTGAATGTGTTCGGCGCCGGTTGCGGAGGGCGGGTTACGGCGGTCCAGTCGGTAACATCGGATTGGGATGAGTGATCGACTCCGGCCTATCTGGCGACTGCGGCGCTGGGTTGCTGGGTCCTTGCCAGGCGTAGGGCTGATACGTAGTTGATCGCCCTATGACCTCTCCGTCGACCGCTTCAGCGATGAAGACGCTCATCAGGCCTCCCACCCGCTGGCCCGGGCTCGCCCTTCGTGAGCTCTGGCGCTACCGCTCGATCTGCATGGTGCTCGTCCGGCGGTCGCTCATGGTCCGCTATCGCCAAACGGCGGTGGGCGCAGCTTGGGCGATGCTCCAGCCGCTGTCGCTCATGCTCGTGTTCACTGTTTTCTTCGGCGCTCTCGTGAAGGTGCAGTCCGAGGGGATCCCGTACGCCGTGTTCGTGATGATCGGCCTGACCATCTGGCAAGTCGTCGGCAAGGTACTCAACGAGGGCAGCCTGAGCGTCGTGGCGAATGGCGCACTCGTGAACAAGATCTACTTCCCGCGGGCGTACATTCCGATCGCGTCAGCTCTGGGCAGCCTGGTCGACTTGGCCTTTGGGTTCCTGGCGCTGTCCGCGTTGCTGGTCGTCTTCCAGATCATTCCCGGCTGGCCGATCGTCCTGGCGCCGTTGCTTGTCGCCATCGCCCTCGCTGCCGTGACAGGGGTCAGCTTTTGGCTCTCGGCCATGAACGTAACGTACCGCGACGTGGCGCAACTCCTACCATTCTTGACTCAAATGTGGATGTTCAGCTCGCCCATCCTCTACTCGAGCTCGATTATTCCGGCCCAATTCCAGCCGCTGTACTGGCTGAACCCGATGGCGATCACAGTTGATGGGTTGCGCTGGGGGATCGCGGGGACTCCTGCGCCGCCGATCGAGGAGTGGCTCGAAGGCATCATCGTCGCAGCCGTCCTCCTTTGCTCCGGCTACTTCTTCTTCCGCCACCGTGAGCCCGGCTTTTCGGACACCGTATGATGACTCTTGGCGAAGCGCCGGCGGTCCGGGTTCGAGGGCTAGGCAAGCAGTACCAGATTGGGGCAGCCCCGGGCTCTTCCAACCTTTACGAGCGAATCGGCGCCTTTCTCGGCCAGAAATCGCGCGCGCCGCGCGACCCGCACCCCACGATCTGGGCCCTGAGGGATATCGACTTCGCCTTATCGCGCGGTCAGGTGATGGGTATCCTGGGTCGCAACGGTTCGGGCAAGAGCACCCTCATGAAGATCCTCGCGCGCATAACCGCGCCAACTGAGGGCGTCGCGGAGATCTACGGCCGTGTCGGCGCATTGTTGGAGGTTGGCACCGGCTTCCATCCGGAGCTCACCGGAAGAGAGAACATCGCGCTCAGCGGCGCGATCCTGGGCATGGACCGGCATGACATCGCAAAGGTCCAGGATCAGATCATCGAGTTCTCGGAGATTGGCAAGTTCCTCGACACGCCCGTCAAGTACTACTCCAGCGGGATGTTCTTGCGGCTGGCTTTCAGCGTGTCGATCCACCTTGAGGCTGAGATCCTGCTCGTCGACGAGGTTCTCGCGGTTGGCGATGCAGCTTTCCAGCTCAAGTGCCAACAGCGGATCCGGCAGGCGGTCAGCGAAGGCAGGACCGCGCTCTTCGTGAGCCACAACCTGGTGTCGATCGCGGCCCTGTGCGACAGCGCGATCGTCCTGGATCAGGGAGTGCTCCGCTTCAATGGACCAACCGCCGAGGCGATCGACGTATACACACGAGAGTTCCTGGGTATGCCCAGCGGCGCCAGAGGCGTTGTGACGGTCGCCGCGGCCTCAGCTCCCGTCTAGGCGGATGACCGTTGAGCGGCCGCGACGCCTGGGTTAGGCTGTGACGAGCGTCCCTGCGAACATTCCGTCACCGGAAGTGCCGTTCTCAGCCGCTAAGGGCATTACCCATCGTGGCGGCTAGGGGGCGAACTGGAGCGTGGTGCGAGTAGTGGCCGACGCGATACCGCTTTATGCCGCGGAACGGGTCGATGCGACGGTTGACGTCCTTCGCTCGATCGCCCGAGTCGTCGATAGACACCGATATGTGCTTGGCACAGAGGTTGCGGCGTTCGAATCGGCGTTTGCCGACTACTGCGGGGTGGCGGAGTGCGTTGGGGTCGCCAACGGCACGGACGCCCTGGAGATCGCCCTCCGAGCGGTGGATGTGGGACCGGCTGATCGTGTCGTGCTGGTCGCCAACGCGGGGTTCTATGGAACGACAGCCGTTCGCTCGATCGGCGCCGTTCCGCACTATGTAGACATCGACTCAAGGACGCTCACGATGTCTCCAACTGCCTTCGAAGAAGCGCTGGCGTCCCGGCCGAGCGCGGTGGTGGTGACGCATCTGTACGGCCGGCTGGCAAGCATCGAGCCGATCACGGCCGTGGCCGCGACTCGAGGCGTGCCCGTTATCGAGGACTGCGCCCAGGCACATGGAGCCGCCCACAACGGTTCGCGTGCTGGAAGCTTCGGGACCGTGGGCTGCTTCAGCTTCTATCCGACCAAGAACCTGCCCGCCATCGGAGATGGCGGAGCCGTTGTGACCAACGACCCTGCGCTTGCGAAACGGATCCGTCAGCTACGCCAGTATGGGTGGGGGGCCAAGTACCAAGTCGACACGCAGGGCGGTCGCAACAGCCGCCTGGACGAGGTGCAAGCGGCTGTCCTCAACGATCGTCTGCCTTGGTTGGATACTTGGAACCAAGAGCGCCGGTCGATAGCCCAGAGCTACGTTCGTGGCCTTGGCGGCATGCCGGTGGGAGTTCCGCCTTCTGTTGGATCTGACTCGGTCGCGCACCTGTTCGTGCTCGAGGTGGACGACCGCGACCGCTTCCGCGACGACCTGCGCGAAGCCGGGGTCGCCACGGACGTGCACTACCCGATTCCGGATCACCTCCAACCGGCCTATGCCGAGCAGGTCTCCTTCTCCCTGCCGGTCACTGAGCGAGCCTGTCGCCGCGTCGTCTCCCTGCCGTGCTACCCCGGCATGAGCGACTCACAGATCGCCAAAGTGATCGATGTGATCGGGAACCATTTCGCCATGGCTCGGGCCTAGCGTTGCTGTCCCTGATCATCCCCGTCTACCGGAACGAAGCCTCGATCTCTGACCTACTGGACGCAGTCCAGACGATCAACTCGGGTACGCCGGACGCCGTCGAGGCCGTCTTCGTCGTGGACGGGAGTCCGGACCGGTCGTTCGAGCTTCTGCGTGACGCGCTGCCCAATCGCCCCTTTAGGTCGCGGCTGGCGCTTCTATCGAGGAACTTTGGCGCGTTCGCCGCGATCCGGGCGGGGCTTGTCCTGGGCAACGGCGATCGCTTCGCGGTGATGGCGGCCGACCTCCAGGAACCGCCCGAGCTGGTGCTCGAGATGGACCAGACGCTTCGCGAGCAGCCTGTCGACGTGATCGTCGGGGTGCGTGAGGAACGTGCGGACCGCATGATCGATCGGATCCCGGCGCGCATCTACTGGGCGCTGTACCGGCGCTTCATCGTGCCCGAGATCCCGGTCGGCGGAGTTGACATCTTCGAGTGCAACAAGCCCTTCCGGGATCGGCTGCTCCAGATGGAGGAGCGTCACAGCTCGCTGATCGCCCAGGTTTTCTGGCTCGGCTATCGGCGCGCGTTCGTCACCTACGCACGCCGGAAACGCGAGCATGGAAGATCTGCGTGGACAATCGGTAAGAAGGTCGAGTATCTGATGGACAGCATCTTCTCCTTCAGCGACCTGCCGCTGCGCCTGCTCGTGCGGCTGGGCGGCATCGTCGTTGTGCTGTCCGGACTCTTCGGCCTGATCGTTGCTGTCATGCGTCTGGCGGGTGTGATCGCAGTCCCCGGCTATGCGGCCATCGTTCTCCTGGTGGTCTTCTTCGGTGCGCTCAATCTATTCAGCCTCGGCATCGTCGGCTCATACGCCTGGCGCACCTACGAGAACACCAAGGGGAGGCCTTTGCACGTCGTGCTGGAATGCATGGACTTTGAGCCCGAGCCCGCGACGTGACCTCCCCAGCCGCCGTCGCCCAGAGCCGGCTTCTCGCCTACTCGCCGCTGGGTTTCCTTCGTGGGCACGATGACGTGCTGATGGAGCACCTCCGCGAACAGATACTCGAATCGTCCGACGCAACGCTCCTCCGCTTCGGCTCTCGAGCCCACTGCTGGCTCAGGCGGCTCGACTGGGACAGCCGCTTCTTCGGATACCCGGTGTTTCGACTCGAGTTCGCGCAGACCGGCGCGGGCTGGGACGGCATCCGCGAGCTGGCCGACACCTTGCGCGCGATGCAGCACGAAGTGGCGCGCGAGCACGGGCCCGCCTACGTCTTCGGCGAGATTCCGGCCGAAGACATCGACGTGCTCCAGGCGCTCGGTGTCGCCGGGTTCCGGTTGGTCGAAACGCGCGTCACCTACTTCCTCGACGACGTTGCACACTTCGATTGGACGCCACGTTACGGTGTGCGCACGGCAACGACAGAGGACATCCCGGATCTTCGCCGGATCGGGCGAGAGGCACGCAACGTCTACGACCGCTACCACGCCGATCCGTTCTTTGGCGATGCCATCGCGGACGAATACCTGGCCACATATGCCGAGGAATCGGCAAAGGGATTCGCCGATCTCGTTCTCGTCCCGGAGGAGGGTGACGGCCATCCGCCGGGAGCGTTCTTTACGGCACAGATCACGAGGCCGCCGACCTGCCCTCTGGGCATGGATCACAGCTGCCCACTGGGCCTGACGATCGGCCGAATCCCGTTGGTGGCTGTCGGTGCGGAAAGGCACGGCTGGCATCTGCGGCTCATGGCGGAGATGACGCACCTCTTCCGCGAGCGCTCGGTCGACGTCGCGTACATGGGGACGCAGTTGACCAACCGGGCCGTCATCCACAACAGCGAGAAGCTCGGATACCGCTTCGGGCGGGCCACGCACGTCTTCGCGATGACGCCGGCGGAAGTCGAGCTACCGGTGCGCACCCCATGAGCGCGGGCCGGCTACACACGGCGCCTGGGGCTTATGTCGCTCCCAACGTCCAGGTCGAAGGCGACGTGACAGTGGGCACGAATGCGGTGGTGCTCGCGCCGGAGGACGATTCGGAACCGGCCACGATCTTGCGTGACGGGGCAATCATCGGCGCCAATGCGACGATCTGGTCCGGGGTATCGGTCGGCATGAAGGCTGTCGTCCAGCCCGGCGCCGTGGTCACGCAATCGGTCCCGGACCTGGCGATCGTCGAGGGTAACCCGGCGCGCATCGTCGGATACGCGGACGCAACTCACCCGTTGACGGCAGCTCCGGCGACCGTCGCTGCCGACGCCCCGCGCTCGTCGCAGGTCGAAGGCGTGACGCTCCATCCTCTGCGGGTGGTGGAGGATCTGCGCGGCAAGCTCTCGGTGGGGGAGTTCGAGGAAGACGTGCCCTTCCGCCCAAAGCGGTACTTCCTCGTCTTCGATGTGCCCACGGCAGAGACTCGCGGAGCCCACGCGCATCTGACGTGCGCTCAGTTCATGGTGGCCATCCGCGGCAGCGTCAGCATCGTGGTTGACGATGGCACCCGGCGCGAAGAATTCCTGCTTGCGTCGCCCACGCTCGGCCTTCTGGTCCCGCCGATGGTCTGGGCGATCCAATACCGCTACTCGCCCGACGCGATCCTGCTGGTCTTCGCGAGCGACCACTACGACCCGGCCGACTATGTCAGGGACTACTCGAAATTCCTCGACCTCGTGAGAGACCAAACAGCGGCGTCATGAAGTCGCACCGGTTTCGCGCTCAGCTCCTCCGCTTTCTCGTGTCGGGCGCAGTGAATACCGGCGTGACCTACGCGATCTACCTTGGACTCCTTCTCGCCTTTCCCTATGCCGTGAGTTATACGGTCGCGTTCGTGGTGGGCATTGGGCTGTCCTACGCATTGAATCGTTGGTTCGTGTTCAGCACCAGCCGCGGCGTAAAGACCCTGGCGCTTTTCCCGTTGATTTACGTCGTGCAGTATGTGGTCGGCATTGCAATCGTGTATGTCTGGGTCAGCATCTTGGGACTCAGTCAGCTGTTTGCTCCACTTGCGGCGATCGTCCTGGTGATTCCCGTCACGTTCACCTTGACCCGCACCCTGTTCGTGACACGGACCGACGGGCGCTCAACGATCCTGCGCCCATGACGCCTAGCCCGAGCCAGCCCGACAAGACTCCATCTGCGTGGACACGATCAGATGTGCTGTTCGTGGCGCTGTCCATTCTCGCGTTCGTGTTCATTCTGTACATAAGTCGCTTCTTGACATTCTTCTGGGACGAGTTCAACTGGATCTACAATCGCCAGGACTGGTCGTTCGACACGTTGATGCAACCTTCGAACGAACACTGGTCACTCGTCCCGCTGCTGATTTACAAGGGCCTGTTGGCAATCGTTGGTCTGCGCACTTACATACCGTACCTGGCTGTCTTGCTGCTGTTCCATGTCGTCACGGCCATCGCCCTATATCGTTTCGCACGGCGAGGCTCGAACGGCGTCCTCGCATTGGGCATTGGGTCCGTGTTCCTGTTCTTCGGAGCAGGATACGAAAACCTTCTATGGGCCGCCGGTATCTTCTACCTGACCGCGGTTGCGTCGGGCGTATGGGCCACCGTGCTGGCGCTCGAAGGCCCGCCACTGGGTCGCCCACGGACGGTCGCCGTGCTCCTGGTCGTGGCGGTAGCTAGTGCTGGCGTTGGTCTCTTCTTCCTGGCGGCCACTGGCGTGGCGTTGATAATGGCGAAGGGTCACCGGCGACAGGTATGGGTGGTGCTTCCGGCGACAATCGCGTATAGCGTTTGGTATGCCACCCTGGGGCGGAGCGCCTTAAGCGGCGACGCCTTCACGCTTCAAGCTCTGGCTCGGGTACCCGAGTTCATCCGATCGGGAGTGTCAGCCGCGGTCGGCAGCCTCGTTGGCTTTGGTTCGTTAGCCGGCGACGTACTGGCGCCGTTGCTGGTGGTGTTGATTGTTGTCTTGTTCCTGATTCAGCGACGAGTGAATCGCGGCGTGATTGTCGGTGCGGCAGGCCTCGTGGCACAGTACGTGCTTACCGGTCTCGTTCGCGCCCCGTTTGAATCAAGCCTGTCGCGTTATCAGTATGTCGCTGCGGTCTTCATTCTGATCATCGTGGCATCGTTGGCGAAAGAACTGCACATTCAGTTCCGCCGACCCGTTGCAGTTGCCGCTCTTGCTGGCATCGTGGTCTTGTCGCTTGTGCCCAACATCCACACTCTGTTCGTCCAGCGTGACTGGTATCTGGCCCGTGCCGACACGACACGTGCTCTTTACGACCTGACACTCAAGTACGGCGGTTCCCCGGCTTTACCGGACGACCAGAATCCGGGCGGCGTCAACCGGCCTCGAGGACTGCTCGTCGTTGGGACGCCCACCAAACTCAAACAAGTCGTTGACGACTACGGGTCTCTGGTGACGGACGCAATATCCGGTACTTTTCCGATTTCGGACGCCGCATCCGATGGAGTTCTTTTCCAAATCGTCCAGAAGTATCTTGTAATCGCACAGGCACCGGCCCTACCGACTCCTGTTGATCCGATCTCCCTGACCAGCAGTGCCAATGTCACCACGACGCTCGCCGACGGATGCCTTTCCATTCAGCCAACTGGCGGCGTGCCCCAGGTTGTAGTACCGATCTTGGGGGGCCGGGGCATGTACATCCGGTCGCAGGACGGCGGAGGGGGAGAGGTCTTCATCTCCCAGCATGGCGTTTTTGCCGAGACATTCCAGATGAACTACGACGAGATGCAAGGCTCGAAGTTGTTCATGACGCCCGCCGGACAGGTAACCAGCGTGACGATTCCCGACCTTGGGCCATCTGCTCCTCCGTGGCTTGTGCGATTGGATCCCCCGCCGACGGGTACTACCGTGCTTTGCCTGGGTCCGGCTGGCGCCTCGACAAACGGTCCATCCGGACAGTCCCCTCAACCAACCGAAAATGGAAACGGCCTGAGCCTCGCCCTGACCGACACCTTCGGCCGCAACGTCACCCCGGGATGGGGTCAGCCCGACGGCGGGCCTGCCTGGATGGGAGATAGCGCCGACGGCGTGAGCGTTGATGGGATGTCCGGATTGATCAGCGTCGGGGCGGCTGGCGTAGGCCGGTTCGAGTGGGTGCCTGTGGCCGGGGGCGACGTGATGGTCAGTGGTCGGTGGGCGCTCGACGCGCTGCCCGTCGGCGCGCCCGTGGAGATTCACTTCTGGCCGCGCGTCATAGACGGACAGAACTACTACCGCTTCTACTTGACGGTCACGCCCTCCGGCGATGTCTTCGCGTCAGTCGCCTCAACTGCAGGAGGCCAAACCGCGGTCATCGCAGGGCCGACCCCCGTCGCCTCGGGCTATGCCCCGGGTGATTGGTGGTGGGTGCGTGCCGAAGCCTCGGGCGTGAACCCGACGACCCTCAGGTCGCAAGTCTGGGAGGACGGCACCGCCCAGCCGTCGACGTGGACCCAACAGCTGACCGACACCGCGGCGGCCTTGCAGGTGGGTGACAACGCGGTGCAGGTTGGCATTTGGAACAGCACCGGCGAGACAACGTTGCCTCTCGGCGTCCGCTTCGACGACATCACTATCGCGAGTGCGCCATGACCCGTACGTCAGCCCCGCTGCCCACAGAGCAACTGCCATGGACTAGGGCCGGACCAAGCTGGCCGTGACACCCGTGCGCCCGGATCACTTCAGGCCCGATGTTGAGGGCCTGCGCGCCGTCGCGGTCCTACTCGTGCTTCTCTGTCACGCCCAGGTGCCGTTCTTCGGCGGCGGCTACGTCGGCGTCGACGTCTTCTTCGTGATCTCGGGCTTCCTGATCACCGGGCTGCTCCTCCGTGAGCTCGACTCCACCGGCAAGATCTCTTTCACGGGCTTCTATGCCCGCCGCGTCCGCCGGCTGCTGCCCGCCTCAGCGCTGACGTTACTCGTGACGCTGGGCGCGTCGGTTCTACTGCTCTCGCCTGTGCGCATTCCCAGCGTCACGGCCGACATTGCCTCGGCAGCCGCCTACGTCTCCAACTTCCGGTTCGGGATTGCAGCCAACGACTACTTCGCCGCCAATGCCGCACCGTCGCCGGTGCTGCATTTCTGGTCGCTCAGCGTCGAAGAGCAGTTCTACTTCGTGTGGCCCAGCGTCCTGTTGATCCTGTTCGCCGTCTCGAGTCGCCTGCACGTCGGTCGGCGCGGCCTGTTTGTTGGCATGGCCCTCCTCTCGGCGGCGTCGCTGGTTGGTTGCGTGTGGCTCACGGGCGAGAATCAAGCATGGGCTTTCTACCTGTTGCCCACACGCGCCTGGGAGCTTGGTCTCGGCGCCCTCCTGGCGATCAGCGCCGGTCGCCTGCCGCTTCCCGGACGTTGGACGTCTACTGGTCTCATCGTCCTTGGGGTCGCCGCGATCGCGCTCCCCGCAGTCTTGTTCTCAGACAGTACGTCCTTCCCCGGCTTCGCAGCCATCCTCCCTGTGGCCGGCGCTGGGCTCGTCATCCTTGGTGGTTCTCGCGCTTCGTTTCCAGCACGGGTGCTGTCACTGCCACCGGCCACGTTCCTCGGACGCATCTCGTACTCGGTCTACCTGTGGCACTGGCCGATGCTGTTGTTCGCGGGCGTGCTCTATGGCACGACGCTCCCACTGCCGCTCTCGGTCCTCGTCGCGCTGGCCTCGATCCCCGTCGCGGCGATCACGCAGCGCCTCGTCGAGCAGCCTTTCCGCCTCGGACGGTTCATCGGCACTCGCCCCCGAGTCAACCTTGGTCAGGCAGTGGCGTCGGCCCTCGTGCTGGCGATGCTTGCGGGCGGGGCGAGTGTCTACGCAACCAGTGAGGTGGACGCGACGTTGGGCGACCTGATTCCACCGGTGGCCGACTCAATGCCAATGATCGGGGGATGGTGCCTTACTCCGGGCGAGGTCGACAACATGTCCTCCTGCGTATATGGCGACCTCTCGTCGGACGTGACGGTGGTGCTCTTCGGCGACTCCCACGCGGAGCAGTGGTTCCCCGCACTGCAATCGATTGCCACCTCGCGAGGCTGGAGATTGGTCACACTCACTGGGCGCTGCCCATCCCTAATGCTGACGACGGCCGACCCGCAATTCAGCAATAAGGCAGCATGCGAAGCTTGGCGCGAGCACGCGTTCACGCGCATCGCGGCGGAGCGGCCAGCGCTAGTCATACTCGCCAACTTCGCACGCCAAGATCTCGAGATAGACGGCGCGACCGTGGTGGACCGCGCAACAGTGATCCGGGAGTGGGGTCGAGCACTCTCGGCAACCCTTGACCGTCTCAAGGGAATGAGTGCCAAAGTGGCGATTATCGGGGAGACGCCGCTCCCAGGGGTGGATGTGCCAACGTGTCTCTCCCTGCATCTGCATGACTTCGATGCCTGTGCGAAGCCGGCAATCAGCATTCCGGCGGAGTGGCACGACAGTGACCGCTCGGACGCCACGCAAGTGGGCGCGGACTTCATCGACCCGACGCCATGGTTGTGCAATGCAGCCGACTGCCCTGCGGTTATCGGCGATTACATCGTCTACCGTGACATTTCACATCTGACACAGCCGTTCGTAGCTTCGCTAGCACCCGAGCTCGACGCCGCCCTCTCTCCCTTGGTCGCCGGGGACGAAACAGCCAGCCATGTGCCCAGACCAGTAGCCAGCACGCCGGAACTCGAGACATGGCTCACGGATACCTTTGGCCGCACCGTCAGCGCGGGATGGGGTCAGCCTGAGGTCGGACCCGCCTGGATGGGTGACAACGGCGAGGACGTGAGCGTCGATGGGATGGCCGGCAGGATGAGTGTTGGCGCGGCTGGAGACGGCCGGTTCGTGTGGGTACCAGTGACCGGCACGGACGTCGCGGTCAGCGGCCGCTGGGCGCTCGACGCTCTGCCTGTCGGTGCACCCGCTGCGCTGCATTTCTGGCCGCGCGTCGTCGACGGCAGCAACTACTACGGCTTCTACGCGACGGTCGATCCCGCCGGTGATGTCTTTGCCTCGTTCACCGTCATTGCCGGAGGCCAAACGTCGGTCATCGCAGGGCCTACCCTTGTCGCCTCGGGCTACGCGCCGGGTGACTGGTGGTGGGTGCGTGCCGAAGCCTCGGGCGTGAACCCGACGAGCCTGCGAACACGGGTCTGGAAGGACGGCACCGCCGAACCGTCCACATGGACCCAGGAGCTGACTGACCCGACGGCGCCGTTACAGGTGAGTGGCAACGCCGTGCAAGTTGGCCTTTGGAACAGCGCCGGCGAAACGACTCTGCCTTTCGGCGCCCGCTTCGACGACGTCACGATTGAGGCCTACCACCAGTGATGTCGTCGTCGCCGGTTACATGCAGTCGCGTTCCAGAACTGGCCGCCATCGCCGGACCCAGAACGTTGACCGCCCGCGCTGCAGAGCGCTGGCCGAGGAGGCTTGAAAATGACAGACATGGCCCGCCAAGAAGCTGATGCGCTCGCCGCCATCAATCGGGCGATTCGCGCCGATCCGGTCGCGCCACTTTGTCGCTACTTCGCTGAATGGCCGATCGACGAGTTTGGTGCGCTCTTCCTGAGAGATCTATCCGCATATCCAGACTTGCGACACCGGCTGCCGCGCATGCCGCCCGCCGAGACGCAACGGGCGTTCAACTTCTATGACGGTGCGGAGATGATGGAGCGCAGCGTCGGCTTCATGCGCTTTCTGAAGACGCATTACGAACGCACCACGGCTCGCGATCTGGCGGACGCGAGGGTGCTCGACTATGGCGCGGGCTGGGGACGCATGGCGAGGATGATGCTTCAGTTCATCCCGGACGAGCGTGTTCACGCATGCGATGCTGCCCCACGTGCCGTCGAGCTGTACAACAGTCTCGGCTTCCGGAGAGCGGCTGACCTTATCGCGACCGTGCCGGCATCATTGCCGTACGAATCCGGGCAGTTCGACCTGATCTGGCTCTTCTCTGTCCTCACGCACCTACCGGAGTACGCAGCGGACGCTGCGATGCACGCGCTTTTGCCGGTGGTCGAGTCGACGGGCCTCCTGGTAGTGACCGTCCATCCCGCTGAGTTTTGGGAGACGAATCCAATCGTGTCCCATGACGTGAGCGTTCAGGAGATGCTTCGGCTGCACCGAGAAACCGGATTTGCTCACTATCCAAGCCATGACGGCGGTGTCTGGGGTGACACCTCCATGACGCCCGATTACATGGCGCGGCGGTGGCCAGAGTGGAGAGTGCTGGGAGCTGAGGAGGAAGAGGGCCACCAGGTCGGTGTCCTGCTCCAGCGAGCCTGACGAGCCGCGAGCGCGGTCTTCACGTGAAAACGGGCCGGATCGAGCAAGTCAGCAGATGAGCTACGAGGAATGAGCGAAGCGCAGATGGGGTTGCCCATGGCATCCGCCAAGCGACAGCGAGAGCTGGTCGCGGTCGTGGCGTTAGGGGCACTGGCTGCGTTCGCGTGCACCTTCCTCCTCAACCACTCTCTGTTCGTGTTCACGGAGGGCCGCTACTTCACGCTCGAGTCACCGCCGATCGACATCCTGAGATTCTCGTTGTTCCCGATCTTGGACGCCGGCGGCGGTCGCCTCACCGGCGTAGCCGTCTTTGAGCTGACCGGTGGGATCTGCGGGGCGGACAGCACTTGCACGAACGCGATCGGAGCACTGCTTATTGCGGGCGGCGCCGGCATCCTCATTGTGCACACATACCAGCTGACTCGCAGCCTAGCCGGCGCCTCGACCATCGCCGTGCTCTGGACGCTGTCGCCGCCGGTACTCGGCCTTTCGATCTGGCAATCGACTTGGACTGACATCGTCGGCTTCATCACGGCGCTCGCTGCGAGCGCCTTCTTTTGGGAGATGTTCGGGCGCCGTGAGATCAGCCCGCGATGGCGTATCGGGGTCGTCATCGGAAGCGTCGTACTCTTAGCAATCGCGTTCAACGGCAAGGAGTTGAATTACTACCTCGTCGGCGCATTGCCAATCATCGCCGTCGTCCGCGGCTCCGGCATCCCTGGGGCCGTCCGGCGGAACCTCGTCTTGACCGTCCTCCCGCTGCTGTATGCGGGCTATTTCATCACCTACGCTCTCGCGAACGCCCGTCCCTGGTACACGGCCCAGATTGGCAGCGGTTCGATCCTTGCCAACCTGCCCGCGCTGGTCGTCCAGAGCCTTGGCCTCAGCCACTCGTTCATGTTCATACCCGAGGGTGGCGCGACATTCGAACTGTTGATCACGGTCGCGATCCTCCTCTGGGGCTTCTTCGCGATGGCCATCGCACTTGGCATCAGCGTCGCTGCGCGGAGCTTCCGCCGGCCGATAACGCTGCCGGGAGCCGAGGTGTATCTCCTCGCTGTGATGCTCGTCACCGCGGTCGTGAATGCGCGATCCGCAGGCGCGAGCGCCTATTACATGTCGATCCCGTACTGGGCGTTCCTGGCGTTGGGATTCTTGTTGCTGCGCCAACTCGCGACGATGCTGGGAGCGCCGCGCTTCGCGCTCGGAGCACTCGTGACGGTATTTGCGGCACCAGCGTTGCTGGGCTACGTGGCCGGCTTAACAGAGAACAGTGCCTACGGACAGCTACTGTCTGCCTCTCAACAAATGTCAGCCACGGGCGCCACGATCCGCGAGGCATTGACGGGCCGGTTGGTGACGACGGTCGACTGGCGAACTGAGCACGCGGTCGACTGGCCCGCGGCGGGCGGCCCACCGACGGCGTTCTACATGCTTCGCAACATCAACACTGGCCACGCCGGGTACGACCTGTGGCGGTTTCTCGTCCACGATCCCACCGCCCGCCCAACGGTAACCGTGCCCGATGGCACGGCTGTGCAACTCCGCGGCCGAGCCCGCGAGTTCAGCAAACCGGGCGAGGTCCTTGTTGTGACCGCCGACGATTACCGTTTGCTGCTGCTGGCGTACGACGGAAACGTGATCGTGGACAACACTGTCGGGTACATCGACCCCCTGACGTCTGGGGGCTCGATCGATGCCCTGACCTCAGTCGCCGAATACGAGGCTGGCACGAACGCGACCCTGTCGGTGGTAGCGGACGCACCGCCAGGAACCTCGGGAGATTCGTTTTATGCGTCGATCGCCGGTCTGGACGCCGGGGCCGCGTCGATGAACAGCCGAGCCGTTACGCTCGATCTGTCCGCCTACGGAGATGCTGCGAGCTTCAGCTTGTGGGTCAAGTCGTCGTCGCTCGACAACCTCGGCGCCGTCTACCTGTTGTTCTGGTCAGCCAATGGGTGGGTTGCGTATGACACGATGCCGGGGACCGCAGGGACATGGCAGGAGTTCGTCCTGCCGAAGGCATCCCCGCCGGCAAGCGGCGGCTCGCTCGATTGGTCCGCCATCGACGCCATTTACCTGCGCGTTGACGCGTCCGCAAATGGGTCGTATACCGGTGATCTCATCTGGCGCGATCTCCGGGTCGGCCAGTGACCTGCTAACTGTCCACCGTTTGGCCCATCGCGCGATCCACGATTGGACCGACTGCCGATTGGTGCGTCGAGCATCTGCGCGTGAATGTCAACGTCCCGGCTGAGGGCGACGAGGCTGGCAAGCGCTGCCCCCGTTCCTCGGGCGCACCAGCAAGGCGACCAGGCGGGGGTCTACGACCCCGCCGCAAGCGCGGTCTTCACGGCCTCGAGCCAGCCGAGTCCGTAGCGCAGATCGGGCTCGATATAGTTCCCTTCTGCCCATTCGTTCCATGCATTCAGGAAGATGATCCGTTCCTCGAACGGACGATCCTGGATCGCGTCGACGATCTGCGCGAGACCTTCGCCGAACGCCGCTGGCGTCGAGTTGATGAAGACGATGCCGTTCTCGCCTCGGCGAGGCGTGTTGTCCCAACTGACAATGACGCAGGGCACCGTCGGGTAGCCACGATGCTGGGCGCGCATGCTGCGAACGCTTTCGCCGTAGTCGTAGACCCGCAGGCCCGGATCAGTAGGGCCCGGGACGGCTGATAGCTGCGGCTCGAAGTTCAGGGTCGTGTCGAAGCCGAGTGGTCGCGTGTCCTTCGTGGGGGTGTGCGCATTCAGGCCTATGAGATAGGGCTCGCCAACGCCCGTCCGCACGCATTCGTTGCGCAGCATGTCGAGCGTGCGGTGTGGCTCGGGCAGGTCGTACGGTCGGTAAACCAGGAAGAGCGGACGCCCGTGGACGCGGACATAGCGCCGATCTGCAAACGCACGCGCGAGGTAGCGCGAGTGCACGACATCATCTTCCGCCGAGTAGGTCTGCAACTTGAGGACCTCCTGGCCCTCGCCCGAGCCGTGCCAGCGTCGCGTCCAGGTGTCATTCGCCCACGAAAGGCAGAACGGAAAGGATGGCTCGCCCGAGGCCAGCACTTCGTCGAAGGGCCGGCTCAGCAGCCGCTCGCCAGCGAACCAGTAGTGCCAATAGCAGAACGCCTCGATCCCGTGCTCCCTCGCGAGCTCTGCCTGTAGCGACCGGACCTCCGGTACGCGCAGGTCGTAGAAGCCGACATGCGCTGGGAGCCGAGGCTGATAGTGGCCCTCGAACAGAGGTCGGGCCTGGACGACGTTCGTCCATTCGGTGAATCCGGGGCCCCACCAGGCGTCGTTCTCGGGTGTTGGGTAGAACTGCGGCAGATAGAAGGCTATGGCACGCGCTCGGAGAAGGCGCTCTTTGCCCAATGAGCGCTCAACCACCGGCCGAAACCGCCATCGCGCGCCGCGTGGCTTCCAGGTAGCGCAACCCGTAGCGGCGGTCGGGCTCCAGGTGGCAACCTTCGGCCCATTCGTTCCAGGCGTTGAGAAAGACCATCCGGTGATCGCCGTTCTGCGCCGCGGAGCGGGCCACCGCTGCGCGCAGCCACTGCTCGTACGAGTCTGGATTGGCGTGGCTCATGACGACCGCCCGGTCGCCGACCCGAGGGCTGTTATCCCAGCCCGGAAACACCGACTCGTACCGTCTGTAGGAAACCGCCGGGAGCCGCCCGAGCAGCCCGCGGACGGTGTCGTAGTCGTACACCTGAAGATCTGGCTTGCTCGGAACATCCCGGCGCGCCTCGCCCGCCGCCGTCATGAGCCAACCGAACTGCGGCTGGAACAGGACCTTGGCGTCGAAACCCTGCGCCGTCGCATCCCAGCCGAGGTCCCACGCCGTCTCCACCGCGACCAGGTGCAGGCCGGGTAAGCCTGCGCGCTCGGCCTCGGTGCGCCAGGTGTCCGTCGTGCGAGCGGGCTCTGGAAGGTGCTTGGCGCGGTAGACCAGGAACATCGGCTTGCCGTCTACCCGGATTGCCCGAGCATCCGCCAGCGCCGGCAGCAACCAGTGGATGTGCGCCAGGTCATCCGCAGGGCTGTACATCTGCCTCATCAGCAGCTCGTCCTCGCGACCGTCCCAGCGCCGTGACCAAGGGTCATTGGCCCAGCAAAGGCAGAATGGAAAGTCGGGCTCGCCGGACTGCAGGATCTCGTTGAACGGCCGCTCCAGCAACTGCTTGCCGCCGAACCAGTAGTGGTAGTAGCAGAAGCCGTGGATGCCGTGCTCGCGCGCCAGTTCTGCCTGCTGCGCGCGGGTGTCGGGCAGTCGCAGGTCGTAGAAGCCGAGGTCACCGGGCACGTGCGGCTGATAGTGCCCCGGGAACTGCGGCCGAGCCTGCGCGACGCTGCGCCACTCGGTGAAACCCTGGCCCCACCAGGCATCGTTCTCGGGGATGGGGTGGAACTGGGGCAGGTAGAAGGCGATGAGGCGCACATCGGTGCGGATCGGCTCGGCCGAAGCGGGCGGAGGCGGCGCCTCGTGTTGTTCCGGCTGGTTCGACGCCTCCGCCAGCAACGGCGTCGGGGGCAGAGCCGGTGCGGCCGGCGAGTCTTCGGCGAGCGGCGTCGCGACGCGTCCTTCGGGCCGGCCGTGGCGCAGGTAATGGAGTAGCGGGTTCTGGCCGGTGGCGGCCACGTCGGGGTTCGCGCGCAGGTAACGGGTGGCATCGAAGTGCGGGCCGGGTGCGCGTCCCTCGGGTCCGCCGAGCCGCAGATAGTGGTCGAGCGGCTCGAGCCCCGCGCCTGCCACGTCGGGATTGTTCCGCAGGTACCAGTCGGTGTCGAAGTAGGGGTTGGGGTCGCGCCCCTCGCGCCAGCCGTGGCGGCGGTAGTGCCAGTAGGCGCCCCACCGTGCGCCGCGCACGTCGGGGTACTGAGCCAGATACCACTCCCCGTCAAACAACGGATTGGGGCGCAGGTACCAAGGCAGCCGGTCGCGCAGGCGGTGCAGAGCCGGCTTGAACCCGCGCTGGGCGCTCCCGGTCACGCCGACCACTGGGGTCGAGGTGGCAGACGCGGCCGGTGTGCCGGGGGTGCCTGGCGCCACCTCCAGGATGGGAAGTGGGATCAGCCTGCTCGGTTGCTGCGAGAGCACAGACTCGATGGCCGACAGCAGCCGTTCGCGCGCCAGCTCCTTTCCGTTCGTCTCCAGGACGCGGGCGCGTCCTGCATCAGCGATGCGTCGCCAGAGACCCTCGTCCGTGATCAGTCTCGTGACGGCGTTTGCAAACCTGCCAGGATCGTCCGCGACGAGGACGGTCTCACCGTCCGCCAGACCGAGCCCTTCGATCCCGATGGTGGTCGAGATCGATGGAGTCCCGACCGCCAGGGCCTGGACGAGCTTGCCCTTGACGCCTGCGCCATGCAGCAGGGGGAGGACGGTGACGCGCGCGCGCTCGAGGTACGGGATGATCGAGGGAACCCAGCCGATCATATGGATCTCTGGCCGCCCAACTCCGAGCGCCCGGACCGTTTCGTCCAGCTCGTTGCCCACGATCGACAAGGGATGCTCGCGCAACACGCGCGGGTCGATCCGCGGCACGATCTCGCGACACAGATAGGCGACCGCTTCGCGATTGGGCGCGTGCTGGAAGCTGCCCACGAAGAGAATCCCACGACGGTCGGCATAAGCCACGTTCGAAATGGCGAGATCCTCGAAGTCCGGGGTCCAGTGGGCCTTGACGCGGCTCCCAAGCAGGTCGCCCAGAAGGTCAGCCTCCTTCTGGGAGATCGCCAGCAAGCCGTCCGCCGCGGCATAGGTGTTCAACTCCTGGGCGATCCTGCGCGCCGTGGCCGCATCTAGGCCGATCTTGGCGCCTGGCTCAGCGGCAACGAACGCTCCCCGGATCTCACGCAGGAAGTGCAGATCGATGGTGTGGATGATGACCCTGGTGGTGGGCGACAGGGCGCGAATCTGCGGCAATAGGCGCGCCGCATTAGACCAATAGGCGATGATCGCCACATCGGCAGGGAAATCCGCAAGCAACTCGGCGATCGACGTGCGGTACCCGTCGTAGACGGCTATGCCATTGCGACGAAGGCGCTGCACTGCCAGGTGGTCGACTACGCCGTCGAGTGCGACGACGCTGATCGCCCATCCCGATGCCTGCATCAATTCGATGAGGTGGGTCACGACGCGCGCTCCGGAGTCCCGATCCAGTTGCGGTGCGTGGTACGTGACCACGAGAGCGCGTCGCTCGGTCATCGGTCCTGAGGAACGATCGCGATGGCATCAGGAGTCGAGACCCAACGCTTGCCCAGCTGACGCAGGTGCCCCCCGAGGGCGGCGGTAGTCGATCGTCCGGCGGCCGCCGACATGGCGGTTCGTGCCTCCACATACGGCTGCTTTCGCAGCGCCGCGAAGGACAGGGCGCCGTGGTCGACCTGCCGCGTGATGTTGCGAGCAGGCGAGTCGATATCCTCCACAACCTCTCCCCGCTTGCGATCGGACGCGAGGTATCGGCCAGCGGCATCCACGCGCGTGGCGGAGGCCACGGCGACGTCGTCGTTCGTTTCGAGCACGCGGAGGAGCGCGCCAATCGAGCCAGGGACCGGGATGGAACGGGTGTCGAGTACCACGACCACCTCGTTACGCGCGGACCGCACGGCACCGTCGATCAGGTCGAAGGCCGTCGCCTTTCCGGGTACCGCCGCGGTCGTGAAGGGAAGAGGCCACGTCGTATCGGCAACTGGCAAGGACCGCTCCGGGCCGGCGACCAGGATCTCAGTGTCGACGGTCATTGGCAGGTCCTGGGCAAACAAGCTCAGCCACCGATCGCTTGCGGGCCCTCCTCGACCGACGAGGAGCCCGATCGAGACGGCTGGCTTGCCCGCCGCGGCTGACACGGCCCGCCACACGACCGACGGTTCGTCGGACGAGACGTCTACGACTCCCGCGGAAGCGACGCGCCTGGCTTCCTTGAGCGCGTCTTTGCTCGTGTCACCGAGGGCGACGATGTCGATCGTACCGTCGAGGTACGGCAGGGGGGATGCGTTGCTGATGGGGCGGAAGACCCGAGACTCGGGCAGAATGGTCTCGAGGTCGCGACCGGAACGCCAGACCAGGACAGATGCCGGCCCGTCGGATCGATCGGCGACACGACCCACGAGCTCGTCAATCGCGACCCACAGGCCCTTTCGGCGGAGATCCCAGATCCGGCTGCGACTGCCGTCTAGGCTGACCGGCATGTACCAGCCATCCAGGTGGCTTGCGAGCTCCGGGAAATGGTCCATCCACCACCAAGCCGCGCCAGACAGAACGAAGTAGTCGGCGCTCCGCCAGCGAGCCGCCTCCACCTGGACGATGGCCGCGCGCCCGGACGTGGGTGTGCCCATGGGAAGGCTCGCGCCACCCCGATCGCCATCAGGCGCACCGGCCAACATCGTCAGGCCGTCGTCGCCGGCCGCTACTATGCCGGCGCCCTTAGGAAGGAGCCGGACCGCTTCGTCGAGGTCGCTTGGTGCTGGCGGAGGCGGTGCCTCGTGTTGTTCCGGCTGGTTCGACGCTTCTGCCACGAGCGGCGTCGGGGGCAGAGCCGGTGAGGCCGGCTGGTGTTTGACCAGCGGCGTCGCGAGGCGTCCTTCGGGACGGCCGTGGCGCAGGTAATGGAGCAGCGGGTTCTGGCCGGTGGCGGCCACGTCGGGGTTCTCGCGCAGGTAACGGGTGGCATCGAAGTGCGGGCTGGGCTGGCGTCGCTCGGGACCGCCGAAGCGCAGGTAATGGTCGAGCGGCTCGAGCTGCGCCGCGGCCACGTCGGGGTAGCGGCGCAGGTACCAGTCGGTATCGAAGTAGGGGTTCGGGTCGCGCCCCTCGCGCCAGCCGTGGCGGCGGTAGTGCCAGTAGGCGCCCGTGCGCGCCCCGCGTACGTCCGGGTACTGGGCCACGTACCACGCCTTGTCAAACAGCGGATTGGGGCGCACGTACCAGGGCAGCCGCTCGCTCAGGCGGCGCAGCGCAAGTTTGAGCCGCGGGCGGCCGGAGCGGCGTGTGCTGCGGGCTTGCAGGGCCAACGCGAGGTCTGCCCTTTCGACGTCGAGGGCTGACAGCCGCTCGCGCAGTTGGGCGGCCTCATCGCGGACGCTGGCGACTAACTCCTCGTTTGCCGTGGCTGTACGACGCAGGTTTTGTATCGTTTCGACCGCGGCATCGCGCTGGGCGTCGGCGTTCGACAGCTGCTCGCGCAGCGCGGCGATGGTTTCGACCGCGGCATCGCGCTGGGCGTCGGCGTTC
>Ga0209638_1000270_pt1 | contig 34773 bp, 24 predicted proteins | sample BarGraNGADG00211_FD_184490 | JGI IMG/M metagenome (GOLD analysis project Ga0209638, IMG submission 184490) | Arctic peat soil microbial communities from Barrow, Alaska - Barrow Graham LP Ref core NGADG0002-211 (SPAdes) (version 2) | ecosystem: Environmental > Terrestrial > Soil > Wetlands > Peat...
GCCCACCATGAGGATGACGACGCGGCCTGGCCTGCGGCCGACCTCGTAGGCACGGCCCCGGCCGAGGAGAGGGCCGAAGAAACGGCCGAAGAGACAGCCGACCCGGGCGACGACAGCGACGCACCGATCGAGCTCGGCGACGCCAGCCCTGCCGCGCCGGGCGCGCTCCCGGAACACGTTCGCGGCGAGACGGTCAACCTGAAGCAGGGTGGTGTCCAGACGATCGATGCCTCGACGGTGACGATCACCCAGGGTGGCGCCGGACGCGTCAACTCCGACACGATGACGCTCGACCAGAGCGGGGTTGCCATCGCGCGCACGAACACGCTCACGCTTGGGTCGGGCGCCTCGGCGTTTGCCATCGTCGCCAACCAGGCGACCGTCGAGGAGGGCGCCAACGCGTTCATCCTCATCTCGCGCTCGTTCGAGGGCGATGTCCAGCCCACCATCGACTGGCGCACCGCGCTCGGCTTCGGGGCCGGACTTGGCCTCGTGCTGGCGATCATTCGCCGGCTGCGATGACCGTTCGCTCGCGCCGACCTCAGCTCGGCATCCGCACGCGCCTCGACCGGCTGGTCGACACCGATGAGCGACAGCAGGCGACCGTCACCGTCCTGTTCATCCTGACCATCGTTGCGGTCATCCTGATCCTGGTCGGCGCCGTCGCCGTCGGCTGGTACAACGACAACCTCAAGCCCGTGGGCAAGGTCGGCAACGTCGACATCTCGCCCCAGCTCCTGAAGTCGGACATTGCCCTCCAGACGTGGCGCATCTCGCGCGACGAGAGCCGCATCACACAGGCCCAGGTGGCCGGCACGCTCGACGCCGGCACGGCCAACACCAAGCTCTCCGATCTCGACACGCAGTCGCAGAACCTGTCGACCAACGGCGTCGACAACCTGATCGACGAGATGTACCAGTCGCAGCTCGCCCAGGGCCAGAACATCACCGTCAGTGCCGCTGACGTAGACGCGCGCTACCAGCAGGAGATCTCTGACGCCGAGCAGCGCCACGTGCTCGTCATCGCCGTCGCCCCAACGGTCGCCGACACGACCAACGGGCCGACATACGGCGAGCGCTCGGCGGCCCTCGACAAGATCACGCAGGCGCTCGCCGCCGTCCAGGGCGGCCAGGACTGGTCGACCGTCGCCAAGCAGTTCGGCACCGACACCCTCTCGCAGCAGGGCGGCGACATGGGTGTGGTTCCGCAGCTCTCGATCTCTGACACTGAGCTTGGCAAGGAGCTCTTTGCCCTGCCCAACGGCGGCACGACCGGCATCGTTCGCGGTGACGACGGCACGTATCGCATCGGACGGGTGACGGACGTCCAGCCCGGCGCGCTGAATGCATCGCTAAAGAACGACCTGCTCAAGGCCGTCCAGGAAGACCAGGTTCGTCAGCTGCTGGGCTACGAGATCGCCGATCAGCGCCTCATGGACAAGGTCACCGCCGACGCTCTCGCCCAGACGCCCGAGCAGGTCAAGCTGGCCGTCATCTACGTCGATGGCCTCTCGACCGGCGACACGAGCACGGCCGCCGCGAACGGCGAGGTCGACTACGCCGAGATCGTCTTCGCGCCCAACGATAATCTCGACACGGCGCCCAACCTCGATCCCAACGATCCGGCATGGGCCACCGCTCAGACCCAGGCCCAGGCGGCCGCCGACCAGCTCAACGCGATCACCGACGTCACCCAGCGCACAACGCAGTTCCAGACGATGGCCACGAGCAACAGTGACGATCCAACGTCACAGAATGCCGGCGAGGTTGGCTACGTCACCCAGGACATCCCGCCCCAAGCCGTCTCCGACGCCTTGTGGAACGGCACGCACACGAAGGGCGACATCATCGGCCCCATCCGCGGCGACGCCGCGTACTACGTCCTGATGTTCGAGAACAAGCGCGCCTCAGTCGACGCCCGCATCCAGGCCGTCAAGGATGCCCTTGCCCAGCCCGGCGCGGACTTCAATGCCGTCGCCAAGCAGCTGTCCGAGGGACCCGAGAAGGCCGAGGGTGGCGAGATCGGCTGGCTCAGCAAGAACGAGCTCAGCTCGGGCATCGTCGACACGGTCTGGGCGCTGCCGATCGGTGGCGTCAGCGACCCACTCTTGCTGGGCAACGGCCAGTACTTCATCAAGGTCGAGGACAAGCAGGCACGGCCGTTTGACCCGGACCAGATCTCGACCCTGCGTACGACGGCGTTCTCTGATTGGTACTCGCCACAGAAGGACGCTGCGGTAGCGAACGGCACGATCGTCAGTCCGAATGCGAGTAGCAGCGCTAACAGCCTGACCGGTGGCGGCGACCAGGGATCACCGGTGCCATAGCGCCACAGATGAGCCCTTGGACGGCGCTGCTCGACGAGGTGCAGATACGCTTCGGAGTCAGCGCGGCGGACGGCATCCAGCTGCTTGGGCAGGCTGCCCTGGTGGCACGGCCGTTCGATCCGGCAATGCCACTCATCGTCGTGCCTGAACCTGGCACGATGCCCAAACCGCCGCTGCCCGGCAGGCAGGCGCATGCCGCGTCGCCCTGCGCGATGCTGCGCGCGCTCTATCCCGCCGACCATCCTGTTCATCGCCTGGGCGACGACGATCGGCCCACGACGGTCGGCCAGGTCACCGACGACGAGCTCGCAGCCAGCACATACTTCCTTCCCGCGCTCGACCCACTGGACAACATGGCCAGTCCTTATGCGCTGCCGTGGCTCGTGGCTCGCTTGCGCGCGCCGGATGGCTGCCCGTGGGACCGCGAGCAGGACCACCTGAGCCTGCGCAAGTTCCTGCTCGAGGAGACGTACGAGGTCTACGACGCGCTCGAGCAGGGCTCCACGCCCAGCCTGGCCGAGGAGCTGGGCGACCTGCTGCTCCAGATCGTGCTCCATGCGCAATACGCGGCCGAGGACGGTGTCTTCGACATGAGCGACGTCCAGCGCGAAGTGGTCAGCAAGATCGTCCGGCGCCATCCCCACGTCTTCGGCGACGCCATCGCGAACTCGGCCGCGGAGGTCATCCGCAACTGGGAGCAGATCAAGGCAGGCGAACGCGCGGCGCGCTCGAACGGAAGCGCAGAATCGGTGCCCCAGGACGACCGGCCAACGATGCCCGCCGCGTTTGCCGGGCTGTCGCGCTCGCTGCCCGCGCTCGCCTACGCGCAGGAGATGCAGGAGCGTGCCGCGTCCCTCGGCTATGACTGGCCGAGCGCGCAAGACGTGCTCGCCAAGGTTGAGGAGGAATCGGCCGAGATCACGGCCGCGACCAACGCTGACGAGCGGCGCGAGGAGTTCGGCGACCTCCTGCTGGTGCTCGTCAACTTGGGTCGCAAGCTGGACATCGACTCTGAGGCGGCGCTCCGCCAGGCAAGTGCCAAGTTCGCGGCGCGTTTCGCACATGTCGAGCGGCTCGCAACCCAACGCGAGGTCCAGCTCAGGGACCTGTCTTTCGACGAACTCGACGAACTCTGGAAGGAAGCAAAGGTGGCGGCTCGGTGAGCATCGCAGGCGGTCGGTTTCGCGCGGATGGTCGGACGCCCGGCCAGATGCGCACAGTACGCATCACGCTCGACGCGCAGAAATGGGCCGAGGGCTCGTGCACTATCGAGATGGGCGACACGCGCGTGCTGTGCGCCGCGTCGGTCGAGGATCGCGTGCCGCCCCACCTTCGCGGTAAGGGCCTTGGCTGGGTCACGGCCGAATACTCGATGCTGCCGCGCGCGACCAGCGAGCGAACCCAGCGCGAGGTATCCAAGGGCCGCCAGAGCGGTCGGACGATGGAGATCCAGCGCCTCATCGGGCGCGCCCTGCGCGGCGTGGTCGACACGTCCAAGATCGGCGATCGAACGGTGACCGTCGACTGCGACGTGCTCCAGGCGGACGGCGGCACGCGCACCGCATCGATCACCGGCGGCTATATCGCGCTCGCCCTCGCGCTGCGCAAGATGGGCGTCGAACAGGCGCTCGACGGCCAGGTCGCGGCGGTCAGCGTGGGCATCTTCGAGGCGCTGCCGCTGCTCGATCTCGACTACTCGGAGGACTCGCACGCAGAGGTCGACTTCAACGTGGTCGGCACGAGCGGCGGTGCGTATGTCGAGCTCCAGGGCACGGCCGAGGGCAAGCCCTTCGATCGGGCACAGATGGATCGTCTGCTCGAGCTCGCCGATACCGGCCTGCAGCAGCTCTTTCGCTACCAGCGCACGGTCCTCGGCCGCGAGTGACTCCGCAAGGAAGGCGACAGCATCCCGCCAGCGGCGGGAAGCTGTCGATGACCGCGCAGCAGCGGCCCGCAGGCCGATTGCGGAGCTAAATCATTGGCTGAGCGCCGCAGGCTGCTGATCGCGACCGGCTCGCGCCACAAGTTCGGCGAGCTGCGCGACCTGCTCGAGCTGCACGACACGGACCTCGTCTCGCTGACGGACCTGGGCCTGTCCGACGACGCGGTCGAGAACGGCGCGACCTTTGCCGACAACGCGACGATCAAGGCGCGCTACTACGCGGCGAAGTCGGGCCTGCCCACGCTCGCCGACGACTCGGGCATTCTGGTCGACGTATTGGGCGGCCGACCCGGCGTGAAGACGCGCCGCTACGCCGGGGTGAACGCGAGCGACGAGCAGAACAACCGCAAGCTGCTGACAGAGCTGGCCGATTTCTACGGTCCCAACGAGCGGAGCGCGCGCTACCGCTGCGTGCTCGTCGTGGTCGAGGACGGCCAGGTTGTCGAGCAGACCGAAGGCGTATTCGATGGACGTATTGCCTTCGAACCGCGGGGCAAGAACGGGTTTGGCTACGACCCGGTCTTCGAGCCTGACTTCGAGCCGTCGGGTGGCAGGACCGTTGGCCAGATGCCGCAGGACGAGAAGAATCGCGTTTCTCATCGGGCCAGGGCCGCGCGCGCGATGCGCGAGCGGCTTATCGCGCGCGGCTACTGAGCGCAGCCGGCCTCGAACGTGAGAATCGTGCCGGTGGAGCTATCCACGTTCATTTGGCCGTACGGACCGCTGCTCGGCCAGCGCGGCGTCGTCGTCATCTACGCCGTGGAGGCTGACGGCCGGTGGGTGCTCTTCGACACAGGCATCGGCGACGCGCATCCAGATCTGGCGGAGTACGAGACGACGACGCGGCCTATCCGTGAGGCACTCGCCGAGGTGGACGTGCCGGACGACGAGATCGTCGCCATCATCAACTGCCACCTGCATTTCGATCATTGCGGACAGAACGCGGCTTTCCCCGGCGTCCCGATCTTTGCCCAGCGCGCCGAGTGGGCCGCCGCCCACGAACCGGAGTACACGATCCCCGAGTGGGTCGACTTCGCGGGCGCCGACTACCGGCTGATCGACGGCGGCGCGCACGTCCTGCCGGCGATCTCAATTCTGCCCACACCCGGGCACACGCCGGGCCACCAGACGCTCGTCATCGACAGCCCCGAGGAGCGTGTGATCCTGGCCGGTCAGGCGTGCTTCTCACCCGACGAATGGTGGGGGGCGGGAACCGGCGAGGGGCGAATGCACGCTTGGAGCGAGGAGGCCTACGACGCCTCGATCGCGGCGATGAATGCGCTCGATCCGGACGTTGTCTGGTTCGCCCATGCCTGTGACCCCTGGCGCAAGCAAGGCCAGACCGCGGGCTAGGGTCTCTTCGCCGGGGCAGGCTCCGGATCTTCCTCCAGCCGATACGGCACGTCGAGGACAACGACGTCCTTGCGACCGACGAGCGCGTCGCCGATGCGTTTCGTGTTCTGGTTGTACAGCATGCGCTGCCACCAGTGGCGGGCCAGGTAGACCGGCAGCAATACGATCGTGACCTCGTCGGGATCCTCTGCCTGGCGCGACTCGAGGTAGTGGATGAACGGGTTCACCAGCGTCCGGTAGGGCGATTCAACCACGACGACCTCCGTCCCGGGCACCTGCTCCTGCACTCGGTCCAGGAACTCCTCGCCTTCTGACCGGTCGGCCGTGACGTGGACGACCTCGACCTTCTTGCCCATCGTCTGGCCTATGCGAATGGCCTGAACGACGGCACGCGAGAACGCCGGCGCCGCGACCACGACGTGCTGCTGCCGGCTGGGCGGCGGAATGACGATGCGTGACCGGACGGTCAGGCTGCGCGCCTCCTGCCGGTACTGGCGGCCGATCCAGACCATGGCACCAACCAGAACGGGCACGAGGATCAGCACGATCCACGCGCCCTGCGCGAACTTGGCCACGGCAAAGACGACCGTGACCACACCCGTGGCAACGGCTCCGATCGAATTGAAGAAGATGCTTCGTCGCCAGCCGGGCCCGCGCTCGGTGAGCCAGTGGCGGACCATGCCCGACTGGGACAGGGTGAATGCCGTGAAGACACCGATGGCGTAGAGCGGGATGAGCAGCTCTACGCGGCCGTTGAATGCGACCACGAGGACGACAGACAGCGCGGCCAGGACGACGATGCCGGCATTAAACGCCAGTCGCTCGCCGCGGAAGGCGAACTGGCGCGGGAAGTAGCCGTCCCGAGCAAGAATCGAGGCGACCCGCGGGAAATCGGCGAAGCTGGTCTGCGCGGCCAGGATCAGGATGCCCATCGTCGCGAACTGGAGCACGTAGTAGATGGGCGTAATGCCGAATACGGAGCGACCGATCTGGCTGAGCACCGATTCACCGCTCGCAGCCGGAATCGCACCGGTCACGCCGGCCAGGAACGAGGTGCCCAGGAACATCACGCCGAGCAGGACGCTCATCGTCAGCATCGTTGTCTGCGCGTTCTTCCACTCGGGCGGCTTGAACGCCGGAACGCCGTTCGCGACAGCCTCCGTGCCGGTCATGGCCGAGCAGCCGTCGGCGAACGCGCGCAGCAAGAGCAGCAGGCCGAATGTTTCCGGTGGCACGAGCGCCGGAGTCACGCCGGTGACGTGAGGCGCGTTGCCCGTCAGCGTCTGGAAGATGCCTACGCTGAGAAGCAGCAGCATCGACCCCAGGAAGATGTACGTGGGCGAGGCGAACAGAGTGCCGCTCTCGCGTAGGCCGCGCAGGTTGGCCGCCATGACGAGCAGGATCGCGAGCACGATCAACGGCACCGTCAGCGAGAAGAGCGCCGGAAACGCCGAGGCCACCGCCTGGATGCCTGATGAGACGCTCACCGCGACGGTCAAGACGTAATCGACGAGCAGCGCCGCAGCGGCAATCAGTCCCGGCAGCGGCCCAAGGTTGGCCTTGGCGACGATGTAGCTTCCGCCGCCGTTGGGATAGGCGCGGATCGTTTGCCGATACGAGATCGTGACCAGGGCAAGGACACCCACGATCGCGATCGAGATCGGTATCAGCAGCCAGAAATTGCCGGTCCCGGCTGCGAGGAGTGTGAACAGGCTGGCCTCGCTCGCGTATGCCACGGACGACATGACGTCGCTCGAGAAGACGGGCAGTGCCTTCTTCTTGGATAGGCGCTCCTCGAGCTCCTCCTCGTTCGACAGCGGCCGCCCGAAAAGCACGTGCCGCGCCCGGCCAGTCGCTCGTTCGAATGCATTCGTCGGCTCGTGGGCGGCGAGCTTGGCGGTCAGAATGCCGCGGCCGGAATAGCGGAAGTAGCGCGCGTACGGCCGGTCGACCCGCACGCGTCTGTCGCCGGGCTTCGCGCCGTGGAGGTACTTGGGATCGCTCACGTGACGTGCCAGGGACAGCGCACCCGCGCAGTATGGGCGATCGTGGCGATGTTCCTAGGGTTTCGTCGCCTCGCCCACGAGATGAAGCTTGACGTTCGGCAAGCGTTCGAGCATCTCTTCGCTCAGCGGCCGCTGCGTGATCCGCTTCAGGCCTTCGCGCGAACGATGCGGCAGCACGACATGCGACGCATTGCGTTGCTTGGCGATGCTGGCCAGTCCGCTGGCAACATCCGCGGCCTCAATCCGGACCACGTCCGCGCCGAGATCGACGGCGTCATCGATTGACTCCTGCAGATCGCGCTGCCGGTCAAAGGACATCTGGTCGTCGTTCGGGGTATGCACGACGACCGCCACGAGGGCGGCGTGGAGCGCGCCGGCGAGCTCGGCGCCCGTTCTTATCGCTCGGGTTGATGCCGGGCCGCCGTCGACCAGGACGAGCACTCGATCTGTTACGAGGGTCAGCCGGCCGCTGCCGCTGGTCTCCTCGAGCTGGCCCTCGACGCGGCGCGCCGTCAGCCGCAGGGCCAGCTCGCGCAGGGCCGTCAGGTTCGCCTCGGTGAAGAACCTGTCCAACGCGACCTGCGTGCGCTCGGGTGGGTAGACGTTGCCGTGCCTCATGCGCTGGCGCAGGGCATGTGGGCTCATGTCGACAAGCTCGATCTCATCGGCAGTCTCGAGGACCTCGTCGGGCAGACGCTCGTTGACCGCGGCACCGGTGATCGTCGCGACCGCGTCGGCGACGCTCTCGAGATGCTGCACGTTGAGCGTCGTGACCACGTGAATTCCCGCGTCGCGGATGACGCCGACGTCCTCCCACCGCTTGGCGCGTGGCGAGCCGGGAGCATTGGTGTGGGCCAACTCGTCGATCAGCGCAACCGTCGGGTTTCGAGCGATGATCGCGTCGGTGTCCATCTCCTCGACGGTGACGCCGCGGTACTCGATATGCCGTCGCGGAACGACCTCCAGCCCGTCGAGCAGCGCAGCCGTATTTGGCCGACCGTGCGCCTCGACATAGCCGACTACGACGTCGGTACCCCGCTCAAGTCGGCGGTGGCCTTCCTCGAGCATGCGGTAGGTCTTGCCGACCCCGGGCGCCATGCCGAGGTAGAGCCGCAGCCGTCCGCGCGCGCTCGGCTGCTCGCCCTGGATTCGGGCGAGCATCTCGTCCGCGGTCGGACGGATATCGAAGGGATCGCGCTCGTGATCGTCTGGATCCACGTTTTCCCGCTGCCTCCGGCTCATAACGATAGGTGCAACTGGCTTACTGGATGACTCCGTCCAGGTCCAGGTTGAGCAGCAGGACATTGACGTTCGGTTCGCCCAGGAAGCCAAGCAACGGCTGTTGTGTATGCCGTGCAACGGCGGCGCGCACTGCGTCGGCAGTCATGCCGCGCGCCGCCGCGACGCGAGCAACCTGGTATTCGGCCGCGGCAGGGCTGATGTCGGGGTCGAAGCCTGACGCGGACGTGGTGACCAGGTCAACGGGCACCGGCCCGTTGCCATTGGCGGCGCGCAGGCTATCGACTGAGGCCGTGATCCGGTCGATCAGCGCCTGGCTCGTCGGGCCCAGGTTCGAGCCGGCCGAGTTGTTGGCGTCATAGCCGCACGGGTTCGAGTCTGTGACGCCGGCCGCTGACGGGCGGCCCCAGAAATACTTGGACTGATCGAAGCACTGGCCGATCAGGCTGGACCCGACCGTCTGGCCGTTGACGACGATCATCGACCCGTTGGCCTGGGACGGGAAGACGACCTGGGCGATGGCTGTGATCAGCGCCGGATAGGCGGCGCCGGTGATAAGCGTGAGCGCGAGGAGCATGACGATCGCCGGCCGAAGGACGCGGCTGATGAAACCCATCTCTGACCTCTAGGCAAGATGCAGGGCAGAGACGATCAGGTCGATCGCCTTGATGCCCAGGAAGGGGGCGATGATTCCGCCGGCCCCGTAGATCAGCAGGTTGCGCTGAAGCAGGACGCTCGCCGGCGCGGCCCTGAATGCCACGCCCCGCAGGGCGAGCGGGATCAGGGCAACGATGATCAGCGCGTTGAAGATGACTGCCGACAGAATGGCGCTCTGGGGCGTGGACAGGCCCATGACGTTCAGGCCGTTCAGCTCCGGGTAGACCACGAAGAACATCGCCGGCAGGATCGCGAAGTACTTGGCGACGTCATTGGCGATCGAGAAGGTCGTGATCGAGCCACGCGTGATGAGCAGCTGCTTACCGATCGCGATGACCTCCAGCAGCTTGGTCGGGTCGGAGTCAAGGTCGACCATGTTGGCCGCGTCCTTGGCGGCCGACGTGCCGCTGTTCATGGCCATGCCCACGTCGGACTGGGCCAGCGCCGGCGCGTCGTTCGTGCCGTCGCCGGTCATCGCCACCAGGTGGCCGTCCGCCTGTTCCTTGCGGATGTAGGCGATCTTGTCCTCGGGCTTGGCCTCGGCGATGAAGTCGTCGACGCCTGCCTCGCGCGCGATCGTGGCGGCCGTCAGCGGGTTATCGCCGGTGACCATGACAGTCCGGATGCCCATCTTGCGGAACTCGGCGAACCGCTCGGGCAGTCCTTCCTTGACCGTATCCTTGAGCTCGATCAGGCCCACGAACGCGCCTTCGCGGCGAATGGCCAGTGGCGTTGCGCCGAGGCCCGCGATCCGGTCGACCGCGGTCTGCATTTCGGGCGCGATCGGCGCGGCAAGCTCCTTGGCGATCGCGTCAACCGCGCCCTTGAGCACGGTCGTGCCGTCGGTCAGCCGCGCGCCGCTTGTGCGACTCTCGGCGGTGAACGGCAGGAACTCGGCGATCAGCCCGGACAGCCGCGCGAAGCCCGCGTCGTCGCCCATGCCGCCTTCCGCGTTGATCGTGCCCAGGCGCTCGCGCGCCAGCTGGACGATCGAGCGTCCTTCGGGCGTCTCGTCCTGGACCGAGGCCAACAGGGCGTCGGTGTAGACGTCCTTCTCGCTGACACCGGCAGCGGCGGTGATCGACGCGGCAAGACGGTTGCCATACGTGATCGTGCCCGTCTTGTCGAGCAGGATGACGTCGACGTCGCCGCTCGCCTCGACGGCCCGACCGCTCATGGCCAGCACATTGAAGCGCGCCACGCGGTCCATGCCGGCGATGCCGATGGCGGACAACAGCCCGCCGATCGTCGTTGGGATGAGGCACACGAGAAGGGCGATGAGGGCCACGGTGTCCACCGTCGCGCCCGCGAACAGGCCGAACGGTCGCAGGGTGACCGTAGCCATCAGAAAGATGATGGTCAGGCCCGCGAGCAGGATGGCCAGGGCTATCTCGTTCGGTGTGCGCTGGCGCTTGGCGCCCTCGACGAGGGCGATCATCCGGTCAAGGAACGTCTCGCCCGGGTCCGCGGTGATCCGAATCACGAGGCGATCAGAGGTAAGGGTCGTTCCGCCCGTCACCGATGATCGAATGTCTGTACCCGGCTCCTTGAGCACCGGCGCAGACTCACCGGTGATCGCGGCTTCGTTGACGAAGCCGACGCCCTCGACGACATCGCCGTCACCGGCGATCGTCTGGCCCTCTTCGACGACGATCATGTCGCCCTTGCGCAGGTCGGACGAGCTGACCGTTTCGATCGTGCCATCAGCCTTGCGCCGGTTGGCTTGCGTCTCGGTGCGCGTCTTACGCAGGGTCGCGGCCTGGGCACGACCGCGTGCCTCGGCCACGGCCTCGGCATATGTCGCGAACAGGACCGTGAACCACAGCCAGATCCCGATCTGGAACTGGAAGCCGGGCGTTGACGCCGTCGAGAGGGCGCTGACCCCGGCGATGCCACCGAGCCAGATCAGGGTCACGAGCACGGCCGTTATCTCGACCACGAACATGACCGGGTTCTTGACCAGCAGCCGCGGATCGAGCTTGCGCACGGCCGGCAAGAGCGCGGCGCGGAGCAGCTCGGGATCCATCACGCCGCGCGGCCGTGGTGGCTCGACGTTGGATGGCTTCTGGCCGCCGAGGGTCACGAAGCGCTGGAAGCGCCGTGTCCCGCGGCCCAGGTCAACCGACATCAGGGAGCGAGTGAGCAAGGACATATCAGAAGGTCTTTCCTGCGTTCTGGAGGAGCTGCTCGACGATCGGCCCGAGCGACAGGGCCGGGAAGAAGGTCAGCGCCCCGACGATGATCACCACGCCTATGAGCAACACGGTCCATAGCACGCCGGTGGTCGGGAATGTGCCCAGGGACGCCGCCACGCGTCGTTTCGCGGCCATGGAGCCGGCCAGGGCGAGGATCGGAACGATCATTCCGTAGCGCCCGATCAGCATCGCAATACCGCCTGCGACGTTGTAGAAGGGCGTGTTGACGCTGATGCCTGCGAATGCAGAGCCGTTGTTGCCGGTCTGGCTCGAGAACGCGTACAGGATCTCCGAGAACCCATGCGGGCCTTTGTTGAGCGGCCCAGCCAGTCCCTCAGGCAACACTGACGCCAACGCCGTGAAGCCAAGGATGCTCGCGCCCAGGACGAGCGCGGTGATCATGGCCATCTTGATCTCGTATGACTCGACCTTCTTGCCCAGGTATTCAGGCGTTCGGCCGACCATCAGACCGGCGATGAAGACGGCAAGGATGGCGCCGATGATCAGCATTCCGTACATGCCGGCGCCGATGCCACCCGGCGTGATCTCGCCAAGCTCCATATTGAAGATCGGGACGAGGCCAGCGATCGGTTGGGCGGTGTCGTGCGATGAGTCAACTGCGCCGGTGCTCGTGCCGGTCGTTACCGCCATGAACAGGCCGCTGACTGGGGCGCCGAAGCGCACCTCCTTGCCTTCCATGTTGCCGGCGACGGTCTGATCGACCGACGATGGGAAGAGTGGGTTGCCGGTGTATTCGCGGTTCATGGCCAGGAACGAGCCCGCAAGCAGGATTGCCGCCATGGCCGCGAAGATCGTCCAGCCCTGGCGCTTGTTGCCGGCGTACTTGCCAAACGTGTAAGTCAGGGCAAATGCCGTCAGCAAGATGGCGAACATCTCCAGCCAGTTCGTGAGCGCCGTTGGGCTTTCGAATGGATGGGCCGAGTTGGCGTTGAAGAAGCCGCCGCCGTTGTTGCCCATGTCCTTGATCCATTCCTGCGACGCGATTGGACCAAGTGCGATGTTCTGGACGGTGCCCTGGAGGGTTGTCACGGCCTGCGGACCGCTGAGCGTCTGCGGCGCGCCCTGCCAGACGAGGATCAGGGCGCCGACGATCGACACGGGCAGCAGCACGTACAGCACGCCACGTGTCAGGTCGACCCAGTAGTTGCCCAGCGTCTTCGCGCTGCGTCGCGTCAATCCGCGGAAAAGCGCGATGGCGACGGCCATGCCGGTCGCCGCGGACGTGAAGTTGCGAACGGCGAGCATGGTCATCTGGATCAGGTGGCTCGCTCCGGTCTCACCGGAGTAGCTCTGCCAGTTCGTGTTGGTCTCGAAGCTGATCGATGTATTGAAAGCCTGGTCAGGTGACTGCGCCGCAACGCCCGACGGGTTGAGCGGCAGCATGTCCTGAAGGCGGAGCATCACGTAGCCGACAACGATCGCCACCCCCGCGAACACGAGGACGGCAATCAGGTACGCCTTCCAGTCCTGCTCGGCCGTCTCGTCGATACCGCTCACGCGGTAAACGGCGCGCTCGACCGGGCGCAGAACCGGGCTCAGGAAGGTGCGTTCACCCTCCATGACCTTGTAGATGTAGCTTCCGAAGATGGGCGTCGCGATGAGAATCGCGACGGCCAGCGCCGCGAGCGTCAGGAAATCGCCAAGCGCCATTTAGAAATCCTCAGGACGCAAAAGCGCCCACAGCAGGTAGACGAAGCCGAACAGCGAGGCGAGACCCGCTATCACGTCGATCAGGTTCATTAGCGGACCCTCTCGACCACCCATACGTAGCCGACGGCCACGGCGCACACGATCAGCGCGATGACCAAGATGTGTAGGTCAGTCATTTCCTCTCTGTGCTCCCTCCGTGAGCGATAAGTCGGTCGAGCGTGTCGACCAGCGTCTCCATCGGAAACGGCTTGGGCAGCCAGCCAGCGCAGCGGAACTCGGCGAGTCGCTTTGGGCTGACCGCGCCGGCGCTTGTGATGACCACCGCAGGTGAGTCGGCCGCGGCCAGCGACGGGCCGCGCAACAGGTCCCAGCCGGTGTCGCCGGGCAGGTTCACGTCGAGCAGGACGACGTCTGGACGCAGGCCGCTGGTCAGCGTCGCGACGGCCTCCTCGGCCGACGCCGCCTCAGCGACCTTGAATCGCTGGCCGCGCAGATGGCGGCCCACGATCGTGCGCAGGCTCTCGTCGTCCTCGACGAGCAGCACGCTACCCCTCGACTCAGCCAAGCTGATGCTCGATCGCGATTGAACGCTGGCTTTTGTCCAGCGACCAGAGCGGCGTCGCTTGCAGGCCGGACATCGCGGCCAACGCCCGAGCCCGTGGCAGAAGCTGATCGCCGAAGCTCAGGCTCGCAACCACGACGCGCGGGGACGCGCCGCTTCGAACCATCGCGATCGCCGTTCGAATCAGCTCGAGCTCGTGGTCGATCGTCTGCGGCACCGTTTCGTCGAAGCGGTCGGCCGATCCCTCGGCCCGGCCGTACCTGGAGTCCCTCACGCAGCCAACGTGCACCACGGGTCCAAGCGGCAGCGGCCGTTTTCGCGCCTGCGGACCTTAAGAACCTCTTAGGTCGAGTCCTCCGGCAGCCGGACGCGGTAGCCGACGCCCGGTTCGGTGACTATCAAATGGTCCAGTCGACCGCTCGTGTCCGCCCCGGCCAGCTTGCGCCGCAACTGGCTGACGTGGACGTAGACGTAGCCGGCCTCCGACTGATACGCCTCTCCCCACACCGCCCGGAGCAGCTTGGCCTTGGTCACGAGACGGCCGGGATTGGTCATCAGCACGCGCAGGATCTCGAATTCGCGCGGCGTCAGCTCCACCGGCGCGCCACCGACTGTCACCTGATGGCGCTCGATGTCCAGCGTGAGCGGGCCGGCGGTGAGCCGGGCCGGGTCGGACGGTGTCCGGCCCGCCGCGTGGCGCAGCGCGACGCGCAGCCGGGCGTTGAGCTCGTCGACGCCGAACGGCTTGGTCAGGTAATCGTCCGCGCCGGCGTTGAGTGCCTCGACCTTCTGGCGCTCCTCGTAGCGTGCCGAGAGGATGACGATCGGCGTCGCGGCCTCGGCTCGGATGTGGCGGATGATGCGCACGCCTTCGACGTCGGGCAGGCCCAGATCAAGCAAGACGATGTCCGGCCGGCGCGATTCCCAGCGTTCGATCGCGCCGCGGCCGTCGACCGCCTCTGACGGCCGGTAGCCGCGCGCGCGCAGGTCGCGCACGAGCACCGCGCGCTGCTCATCGTCGTCCTCGACCACGAGCACAGTCGGACCTATCTCCGCGCGTGACGTCACGTGCCCGCTCCGGCGCCGACCGCCGGCTGTGCGGCGTCCGCTGTCGGTTCGCGCGGCGCGGCCGGCAGGTCGATGTCTATGGCCAGCCCGCCCAGCTCACTGCGCCGGGCGTTGACCTCACCACCCATCGCCTCGACCAGGCCGCGCACGACAGCCAGCCCGATGCCGGTGCCCGAGCGCGAGGTTCGTTGCTTGCCCGGAACCCGGTAGAACTTGTCGAACAGGCGTCCGAGCGCGTCGTCCGGCACGCCCGGACCGCCATCCTCGATGGTCAACGTGACGCGGCCGGGATCGCCGTCGCGGACGGAGATACGCAGCGGCGCGTCGGGCGGGGTGTACTTGATCGCGTTCTCGACGACATTCGTGACCGCGCTGTCGAGAAAGATCGGGTCGACCAGGACAGGCGGCGCGTCGAGCGCGACGTCGAGCGGATGGGACGCCAAACGCGGCCGCAGCCGTTCGAGTGAGCGGTTGACCAGATCATCGAGCTCGAACACGTCGCGCTCGGCGTGCAGGGCACCCGCCTCGATGCGGCTCAGGTCGAGCAGGTTCGTGACCATCCGGTTCAGGTACTCGACCTCACGATCGATCGCCTCGGCGCTCTCGGTCCGCTCGGTATCGCTCAAGCCGCTGGTCGGGCGCAGCGAGCCAGCCGCGGCGCGGATCGTCGCCAGCGGCGTGCGCAGATCGTGCGAAACCGACTGGAGCAGCGCGGACTTGAGCTCGTCGCTCTGGCGCGCGATCTCCGCCGCCGCCGATTCGGCAGCCAGCTGGTCGTGGTCCAGCGCCTGGCCGACCTGATCGGCCGCCGTCGCGAGCATCCGAGTCTCCGTCTGGTCTGGCTGGCCGACTCCAACGCCGCGGTTCCGAAACGCCCAGATCGAGCCAAAGCGTCCGGTCGGCGTCTCCATGCGCACGCGGTAGGCGTCGACATTCGACTCTGCCCGAGTCCTGAGCTTCGGCGCGTGCACGCGCACCCACTCGGCGGGCTGGTCGCCCGGCGTTCTGCGCAGGACGAGGTGCGCGGCCGGCAGTGGTGCGCGTAGCTCGCTCGACGAGTCGGCGGCAAGCCGTTCGCGCGCATCGTCGGCGCCGATCCAGATCTGGACGCGGTCCATGTGCCCCTCATCGACCAGGATGCGCGCGATGTCGGGCAGGACCTGCGGCGTAGAGTCGCGTGTGGCGAGCGAGCGGCTGAGGCGGAACAGTGAAAGTGCCTCGAGCTCGCGCGCCTCGGCATCGCGCGTCCGTGCCCGCTGAAGGGCCGCGAGCTGGCCGACGACGATGCCCACGAAGAGCAGCAGGATGACGCTCAGGTACTCCTGGGGATCGTCGATCGTGAACGTGTAGCGCGGCTCGACGAACAGGAAGTCGTAGAGCAGGAATGAGGAGATGGCGCTGACGATGGCGCCAGCCGTGCCACTGATCAGGGCCGTGGCGACCACCGCCACGAGGTAGATCGCCGACGGGTTGGGGACGCCCAGGCCGTCCTGGAGCACGCCCACGACAGCGGTCGCCACGACCAGCGCCGGAACCGCAACTACAAGGAATCTGACCAGGGCCCTGGCCTGGGCCGAATTCATGCTCAGATCGTAGGCCTATCATCGCGGCCGATGAGGGTGCGCTCGTGATCTGCGCGAACTGCGGCACTCAAAACGAACCCGGTACAAGGTTCTGCGATGAGTGTGGTGCCGCCCTGGCCGCGCCATGTCCCAATTGCGGCACGAGCAACCGACCGACGGCCAAGTTCTGCGCCTCGTGCGGCGCTGGGCTGAGCGGGCAGGCCGCGGCCGGCACAGGTAGTGCGCCGTCGATCGACGCCCAGAGTGGTGCGCCTCACCAGGCTGAGCGTCGGCTGGTGACCGTGCTCTTCGTCGACCTGGTCGGCTTCACGCCGTTCGCCGAGGAACGCGATGCGGAGCAGGTGCGCGAAACCCTCGATCGCTACTTCGGCATCGCTCGACTGGCGATCGGGCGCCACGGCGGAACGATCGAGAAGTTCATCGGCGATGCGGTGATGGCCGTGTGGGGTACGCCGACCGCGCAAGAGGATGACGCCGAGCGCGCGGTGAGGGCGGCGCTGGAGCTCATGGACGCAGTCCGAACGTTAGGCCCCGGCATCGAGGCGCGTGCTGGGATCCTGACCGGCGAGGCCGCCGTCACGATCGGAGCCGAAGGCCAGGGCATGGTCGCCGGCGATCTCGTCAACACCGCCAGCCGGCTCCAGTCGGTCGCGCAGGCCGGCACGGTCCTGGTCGGCGAGGCGACCATGCGCGCGGCCGAGGCCGCGGTCAGCTTCGAGCCGGTCGGAGCGCAGGAGCTCAAGGGCAGGTCGGCTCCGGTCCGGGCATTCCGGGCGACGCGCGTCGTGGCCAATCGCGGCGGACAGAGCCGCTCTGTTGCACTCGAGGCGCCGTTCGTCGGCCGCGACGAAGAGCTCCGTCAGCTGAAGGACCTGCTCCACGGGTCAAGTCGCGATCCGCGTGTGCGACTGGTCTCGATCGTTGGCCCGGCGGGCATAGGAAAGAGCCGGCTGACATGGGAGTTCGAGAAGTACGTCGATGGCCTGGTCGAGACGATCTTCTGGCACCGTGGCCGGTCGCCCGCATACGGCGAGGGAGTGACCTTCTGGGCGCTCGGTGAGATGGTCCGTCGCCGCGCGGAGCTTTCAGAGACCGACGACGAGGCCATGACTCGGGCGCGTATCGGCGAAACGGTCGCCCAGTTCGTCGACGATGCCGGGGAGCGGTCCTGGATCGAGCACGCGCTGCTGACTCTGCTCGGCGTCGAGCCCGCTCCACCGGGCGGCCGCGACGGGCTCTTTGCCGCGTGGCGGATGTTCTTCGAACGCATTGCCGCGCAGGGCACGACTGCGCTTGTCTTCGAAGACCTGCAGTGGGCCGACAACGGCCTGCTCGACTTCATCGAGCACGTGCTCGAGTGGTCGAAGAACCTGCCCCTGCTGGTGATCACGCTATCGCGCCCGGAGCTGTACGAACGCCGGAAGGGGTGGGGCAACGCGCGTTTCGTGACGGTCCTGACGCTCGAGCCGCTGAGCGACGCGCATATGCGAGAGCTGCTCGCCGGGCTGGCCCCGGGCTTGCCCGCACCGGCCGTAGCGACCATCCTGGAGCGCGCCGACGGCATTCCCCTTTACGCGGTCGAGACCGTGCGCATGCTCGTCGCTGACGGCAAGCTCGAGCTCGTCGACGGCGCCTACCGACCCACGGGCGAGCTGGGCGAGCTCGCTGTCCCCGAGACGCTGCGCTCGCTCATTGCCTCGCGCCTCGACGCGCTCAATCCGGCGGACCGGAGCCTGCTCCAGGATGCCTCGGTGCTCGGCCAACGTTTCACGCTGCAGGCGCTGGCGGCTGTCTCGGGCAGCACGAACGACGTGCTCGAACCCAGGCTGCGCGCGCTCGCGCGGCGCGAGTTCCTGGACGTTGAAGCCGACCCTCGCTCGCCCGACCGCGGTCAGTACGGCTTCGTCCAGTCGCTCATCCGCGAGGTCGCCTACAGCAGGCTCGCGCGGCGTGACCGCCGCGCCCGACATCTGGCCGCCGCGCGCTACTTCGAGGCGCTCGGCGATGACGAGCTGGCGGGTGTCCTGGCCACTCATTACGTCGCTGCCTACGGGGCATCTACGGAGGGGCCAGAGCGGGATGCGCTTGGAGCGCAGCCAAGACTCGCCCTCCGCGCGGCGGCCGGACGAGCCGCCACCCTGGGTGTGCACGAACAGGCGGTCGTCTTTCTCAGACAGGCGCTCGCGCTGACGGCCGTCGATGCCGAGCGGGCAGGACTGCTGACCTTGTCGGCCGAGTCATCAGTCGCAAGCGGCGAAGTGGAGAGTGCCACCAGGTTCGCGCGCGACGCGTTGGCGATCTATCGCTCGCTCGGCGATGACGCTGCTGTGCTACGAACGTCGGCTCTGCTCGGCCGCATCCTGATCGATGCCGGCCAGCTGTTGGACGCCGTTCACGAGCTGGAAACCGCGGTCGACGAGCACGCCGACCATTTGGACGGGGACGCCGGCGCGCTGCTGCTGGCAACCCTTGCTCGCGCGTACATGCGCACTGTGGACGATGAAAAGGCGATCGATAGCGCCGATCGCGCCTTGCGCGTCGCTGAGAAGCTCAACCTCGACGACGTCATCGCCGAGGCGCTGCTCAACAAGGCGTCGGCGATGTCCACCCTCGGCCGCCGGCGCGAAGCCCGTGCGCTGCACGAGATGGCCCTGTCGATGGCGATCGATGAGGGTATGACTGAACTCGAGCTGCGAGCTCGGAACAACCTTGCTGCGGCCATACACGAGGACGACCCGAAGCGCGCAATCGAGGTTGTCATGGACAGCATTGGCATTGCGCGCCGAATGGGTCAGGCGAGCATCTACCAGTGGCAAACCGGAGCCGCGGCCATGTACATGCACGTCGTCGGCGAGGACTGGGATGGGGCGCTGGCCATGGAAGACGACACGCTTGCTCAGGCTGTTGCTGCTGGGGATCGAGCGCGTTCTCTCGCGACCCGGGCACTCTATCGCGTGAGCCGGGGCGAAGATGCCCGGGCTGTGCTGGCCGAGGCGCAGGCCGCGGCACAGGGCATCGACGAAGTCCAGCTCAACGCCGCGCTCAACTGGGCGGAAGCAATCGCCGACTATTTCGATGGCGATGCGACAGGTGCTCAGGCGGCTGCCAAGCGGGCGGTGGACCTGTGGCACGACTTCTGGCTTGGCGTTCTGCCGATAGCAGCACGCGCGGCCGCAGGCGCAGGTGATCGCGTTGGTTTCGAGCAGATTGGACGCGAGATCGAAGCTGAGCCGCGCTCAGGCGTCTGGCCCAGCGCGATGAAGGCCTGGGTCGCCGGGATGCGCGCTGCGCTCGATGGTCGCGGTCCGGAGGCGGCTGCCCACTTCGTCCGTATCGCCGACGAGCTTGGGGCCGCAGATTTCCACTTCCCGGAGGCCGAGATCCTGCTGGATGCCGTGACCTTCGTGCCCAGCGACCCGCGCGCGCCCGCCTGGGCTCAGCGCGCGCGGGAGATCTTCAGCCGGTTGAAGGCGCGGCCATATCTGGCGCGCCTCGACGATGCCGAAGGTCTGGTCGGAAAGCGCGACCGGCAATCGTCGGTGAAGGCGATAGTTGCTAGCGAACCTGCCGCGCGGCTTCCGTAATTCGTTCCACGAGCTCGACTGATGGTGGCTCCATGCGGCACATCACCTCGGTGACGCCCTCGTCGCGCCACTTGCCCAGGCCGTCCGCGATCTGGTCGGCGCTGCCGTACAGGAACTCGAGGTCGTTGGCCGGCCCGCTCTGTTCGGAGACCTGAAGACCCGCACTGACCTCGACGGTCTTCGGGTCGCGCCCGATCGCGGCGCAGGCCTGCTCAAGGTCGTGCCGTTCGTGGCGGAAGTCGTCGGTCGGCAGTCCGTACCAGACGCTGTTCCATCGGTCCGCGTGCTTGGCGATGAGCGACATCATGCGTGGCTTGGTGCCCGCGATGAGGATCGGCGGTCCGCCCTTGCCCGCGCGCGGCCCCGGCGGTCGGAGCTCTGCCGTGCCCTTCACGAACCGGCCCTCGAAATTGGCTTCGCCGTTGCGCAGCAGCGGCACGATCACCTCCAGCGACTCCGCGAAGTAGCTCACGCGCCGGTCGAACTGGAAATCGAAGGCACGAAACTCGTCCTCCGACCACCCGCTGCCCAGGCCAACGACGAAGCGGCCAGCGCTGACCTCGTCGATCGTGTTAGCTATCCAGGCGATGAGCCCCGGGTTGCGGAAGGGCACGCACATGACCAGCGGCCCGAGCTCGACGCGCTTGGTCGCGTCGGCCAATGCCGCGAGGATCGTCATCGCCTCCCACAGCCCATGCGTGCGCGCATCGTCGAAACGATAGAAGAGGTGGTCGGCAACCCAGATCGAGTCCGCCCCGCCGTCCTCCGCGGCGACGGCCATCTCGCGCATCTGCTCATACGAGGCGGCCTTTCGCTCCGGTCTACGCTCGCCGATGGGAAGTGCAATACCGACGCGCATCCGCAGAGATTAGCGACCCTGGGATCAGCCCGGTGGCGCAAGGTCAGCGCGCAGCACGGTCCGCGCGCGGGAAAGCCACGACGACACTGTCCCCTCCGCGACCCCGAACATCTGGGCGATCTCATACTGGGTGTAGCCGTCAAGGACATTCATCAGCAGTGCCGCGCGGACTTGAGCGTCCAGCTTCTGAAGCGCCCGCCAGAGGTCGGGATCGGACTGATCCGACCACGGCGCAGGCTGCACGCGCGGCGCGATCGCGAGCCAGCGCCTTCTGCGACGGAGCTGGTTGAAGGCCAGCCGCAGCGCAATCGTGTACAGCCACGCTCGGACGTCGCGCCCATCAAATCGATCCCACGCACGGAATCCGTGCAGATACGCGTCCTGGGCGATGTCCTCTGCCTCGTTCGTGTCGCCCAGCACCATGACCAGGCGCCTGACTATGTCGTCGTACAGAGGGGCGGTCGCCACTGGGAAAGAAGCCGTGCTCGCAGACGGCCTGTCGCGCGCGGAGACCGTGTCGCGCGCCGCCTCTGACGGCGCCACGGCGTCTCGGATCGTCACGGCATCGGCTCGTTGAAGCAGGCGCCCACACCGGTCGCGTCGGCGCGCTGGTCGATGATCATGATCAGCTGGCCATCGCCAAGGAACGCGCCTGGGACGACGTAGCCGTGCGCCGGCGGGGTAGCCTCCTGCGTCGTCGTGCCGGTCTTGCCTGAGACGGAGCCACCCTCCACCTGCCACACGACGTTCGTGAAGCCGTGGCCGGCCAGGTACGACGCGGCCTGCGGCGGGCTCATGCACTCGAGCCCGGCGCCGGCCAGTGGCTGGCCCGGGTTCTCGGCGCCCGCATGACCCTGGACGGCGAGCATGCCGGCTACGGCACCGCCCGCCGCGGCCGTCGCGGCGATCGCGAGCAGCAACGCCGGCGCCAGCGCGACTGGTGCGAGCAGTCGGCTCCGACGCGCCGGCCGGTTCAGGTTCGGCAACGGTCGTCTTGCGCCGGGCGCGCGAGCCTCCATCGCCGTCAGGCGACTGTTCAGATCGTCGTCGTCATGCATTTCGGTGCCTCGGTGCGAGCTTGTCACCTATTCCAACACCGCTCGTGGCCCCAACCTTGCACAATCTCCTGATGGCACACGACCACGCTTCCGCAGCATTCCACCATCGCGGGCGCCTGGCTGCAGTTCTGTGCCTGTCGCTGGCTGTCCTCGTTGTCGAGCTGATCGGCGCGGCCGTCGCCAACAGCCTGGCCCTGTTTGCCGACGCCGGACACGTCCTGACGGATGTCGTTGGGCTGGGCGTTGCCTTGGTTGCGATCCAGCTCGCGCGGCGTCCGGCGTCCTCCGAGCGCACATTCGGCTACCTGCGCCTCGAGATCTTCGCCGCCGTGATGAACGCTGGCCTGCTGCTGTTGATCGGAGCCGTCGTGCTCTTCGAGGGCCTCCAACGGCTGTCCGGTCAGACGCAGATCGCGTCCGGCCCGATGCTGGCGTTCGCCCTCGTTGGCTTCGTCGCCAATGGCATCTCGCTGCTTCTCCTACGCGACGGTCAGCGTCAGAGCCTGAACATCCGCGGCGCCTATCTCGAGGTCCTGGGCGATCTGGGCGGCTCCGCGGCGGTAATCGTCGCCGCGCTCGTGATCGCGTTGACGGGCTGGGCCTGGGTCGACGTCGCAGCGTCGATCCTGATCGGCCTCCTGATCCTGCCACGCACGATCTCGCTGCTTCGGGACGCGACGAGCGTGCTCATGGAAGCGACGCCCAAGGGCGTCGACATGGCTCACGTGCGACAGCACATTCTCGACGCGCCCGGCGTCGTGGACTGCCACGACCTGCACGCCTGGACGATCACCTCGGGCATGAACGTCGTCTCGGCGCACGTCGTTTTGGGCGATGGCGCCGACCCGGTCAAGGCGCTGAACGCTCTTTCCGACTGCCTCGCCGATGATTTCGACATCGAGCACAGCACTTTCCAGCTCGAGACGGAGGATCGGCGCCGGCTAGAGGACGCGAGCCACGCCTAGAAGGAGAACGAGGTTTGTGGTGGCAGCTTCCCGCGCATCAGGACTACTGTAAGGACGCAGCGGGCGCGGACCTGGCGGGCTTATCGCGAGGATCTCACTACGGCGCCTGTTGGGCATAGAGGGACCTCAGATTACGCACCCAACGATGCCTTTGCCCGACGACGCGCGCCGCGCATTGCTCCTTCTGGATCGCCCGATCGTCGTCGATCTGGTGCGGCTGACCCTTAACCACGGCCTATTCGTGGTGAGTGCGGCAAGCACGCTCGCGGAGGCCACTAGCCTGCTCGACAGTTGGTCACCGCACCTTGCCGTGGTCGACATGGACCATGAGCAGAGCAGTGAACTACTGGCGCGTCTTGGCGCGTCGAACAGCCTGACCGCCAGCGTGACGCCAGTTCTCGGCCTCACCCGGCGCGGCGACCTCGCCACGAAGTTGAAGGCCTTTGACCTGGGCGTGGACGACATCCTGACGGTTCCCTTCTCGCCCGAGGAGCTTCTCGCGCGGGCCATCGTTGTCACCCGACGCGCATCGGGCGTGGACCGTGCGATCGTGCCGACGATAAGACTCGGTGAGATGGAGATAGACATCCTCAACAGAGAGGTCCGCACGGGTAACTCGAAGATTCACCTGACCAGCATCGAGCAGAGTCTGCTGTACCTGCTGGCGAGTCGCAGCGGCCGTGTCGTTACGCGCGACGAGATCATGGACGTCGTCTGGGGCACTGACTTCGTTGCCGAGAGCAACATCGTCGACCGCCATATCCGCGGCTTGCGCGTCAAGCTCCAGAACGACTACCGCCGGCCACGCTTCATCGCCACGGTTCCGGGTCGCGGGTATCGCTTCATCCCCACCTTTTCCAATGACGGTTGGCAAGGTGGTTCGGACAACGCGGACGACACGGCCGACTGATCTCGCTGATTACGCCGTGTAATGAAGGCCGACGGCAGTAGCGGGAAAGTCCGTCGAACGAATCAAACCGCCTGACCGTCTGAGGGAGGGCCTGCCTGGGGGCAGGCTCACGCCTTGATCGTGGCGGACGGTGCGGGTGCCCGGAGCGATCGACAGACACGCCGGATTTGCGCGTGGGCGGCCCTAGCGAATTACGGTCCGCTGAAGCCAGCCAGCCTCGGCGAGAAACGGTCGTCCGGCTATTCTGCGGGGACGTCGGGGTGTAGCGCAGTGGTAGCGCACCTGCTTTGGGAGCCTTTCGTGCCCGAGCGGTGCAGGCTGGGCGCTCTCAAGCGTGAGTCGGGCGAGCGAAAACGCGTCGATTATTGTGCGTTTCGTTCGAGCGAGTCTGGAGAGTTGAGGTTACGTCTGGCACTGGCGCCGTGCGAATCGCCTCCGTAGGGTGATGGCACTTCTAACTGGAGGCATCAGGTGCTTGCGCGCAGTGCGTCTTCGCTGATCACGGCCCTGTTCGTTCTCGGTTGCGCGACTGGGCCAGCATCTCCAGGTCCAGAAAGAAACTCGTCGGAATCGCCTGCTCCAGAGAGCGTCTCGTGCTGCTCAGTTGGTCCGACAGCATGGCCGGGCGGGATCAGTCGCGAGCAGGCCCAACAACGAGCCATCGCACTCGTGCCGACGACCGGCTCGACTCCACCTACCGTCGTCTGGGCCGGGTTCGACTTCGATCCCTTTTCGCCGAGGGATGCCCCAGACCGCAAGCCCGTTTGGTTAGTTAGGCTCGAGGGGGCGATCGCAGCGCCGACATGTGCGCCTGGTTACTTGGACCAGATGCCGTCGACGGCCGATCCGCTATGCCTCGACAGGGATAGCAGCCCTGGCGTCGTCGTCGTGCTCGACTTCTACGACGGTTCACTCATCGGTTGGCTGCACTAGCCGGATCGAATTCCAGCCGAGCGATGGCAGCGACAAGCTGTCGAAGGAAGACGCTGATCGAGCTCCCGCACCTTGTCGCCATAGCAGCGATGAGCGCTGCAGGCTAGGCTTTGCAGACGGGATCTCGCAGTTATGTGCGGTTCGCCCGCACGAATCTGTCGGGTGTAGCGCAGTGGTAGCGCACCTGCTTTGGGAGCCTTTCGTGCTCAAGCGCTGCAGGCTAACCCCGATTCGAGCTTGAAGCCGGTGAGCGAAAGTGCGTCGATTATTGTGCGTTTCGCCTGGCGCGGATCCAATCCATAACGACATCCGGCCCTTGTCGAGATCTGATCGCGCCCACGACACTTGGACAGTGAGATCGGCGAAGCGCCTGGTCGTGTGCGCCGCTGTGTCGATCATCTTCGCGGCGTGCGGCGCTCCGGTGTCGAGTAGCCCGACGGCTAGCCCGATGCCAGGACCCGCGACATGGCGCATCGTCAGCCAAGTGACCCCAGACTCGACGAGCGTCAACTTGATGATCGACGAGGAAGACTGCGCGAGTGGTACTAGCCCAGCGGGACGCCTTCTACCGCCGATCGTCGCCTATAAGCCGACCACGATCACGATCACCGTGCCGGTCATGCCCCTGCCTGGTCCTCAGACCTGCCAGGGCAACCCTGAATACCCGCTGACTGTCAACCTGACCGAACCGGTGGGAGAGCGCGCCATAGTCGGCGGTTCCTTGCCCAGCGTTTCGGGAACAATCGCTACGCTAACTCCTGGCCCGGTCGTCTCCACCACAGCCTCAGCGCCTGGAACACCGTCTGCCAACTCTTCGCCTGGCGCTGCGGCGGGGGCGTGTTCGCTTGACCATCTCGCGTCCCAATCGGGCCTCGCTTTCAGCGAGACCGGCGCACCAGATCCCGGCGTGCGGCAGACCGTCGAGGACAACGTCGCACAGATGTATCCGGCGGCGCGCATCGTCGAGTTGGTCAAAGCGGTGGGTGCGGGCGAGAGCGCTCCGATCCTCGACCGGACGGTCGTCGCCGTCGTCATGGCGCTTGCAAACACGCCATCGCCGGCGCCGGGAGCGTCCATGGTCGACGCCGACCGGATCTGTGCCGCCGCTTTCTACGACGCAGCGAGCGGTGAGTGGCTGACCACCGTTGGCGGTGACGGCATCGACCAGCTCGGAGGCAAGGTTCCGTTCGAGTATGTGATCTCAAACATCGACGGACCGCCAGTCAGGGCCAGCGTAAACGGCGTCGCGATTGGCTCGCCAGTTGTCTGCAACGAGGCGGGGCTAGTGCTGACGGCTACGGTGCCGGGTGTCCCACCCTTGCCGTGGCAGATCTCCGTGGCCACCCTCGATGGAGCGGTCTTCGGCAGCGGTTCGGCGGATGGCACGCTGGCAAAGGTGCTGTTCGTCCGCCGCGACGGCGTGATGGAGCAGGCCGAGCCCGGAAATCCTGGGCCAGGTCCGGAACTGCCGTGCCCAACGGCGCCGGCGGCTGGTAGCTGACGGCCTGGCGCCGCCTGACAAAGACGGTCCCGTCCTTGAATGTGGCGGCAATGAGCGGTGCAGGCTAGGCTTCCTGCAGTTGGGACTGCGCAGTCATCTGCGGGTCCCGAGCACGAATCGCGTCGGGGTGTAGCGCAGTGGTAGCGCGCCTGCTTTGCGAGCCTTTCGTGCCCGAGCGGTGCACGCCCGACCCTTTCAAACGTGAAGTCGCTGAGCGAAACGGCGCCGATTATTGTGGTATTCGACTCGGTCTTAAGACGTCGCAAAGAGCGCCGTTCGGCACTTGCCCGCGCCACGCCAGAGATTGAGGCTGTGCCGCGTCCAGCAGACGGAGGACGATGGCGATGCGGTTGTTGCGAGTCTCGTTCTGTTTGGCTGTGGCGGCCGGCACGATCTCGTGTTCTTCCCTGCCGCCGCCCTCGCTGGAAGCATCCAGCGCTTCGCCGTCAACCGTCGCCTCAGCCGAGACAAACTCACCCGCGCCTTCGGTAGCGCCGACCACTCAGTCGTCGGTCGCCCCCAGCCTGTGGTCTTCGCCCGTTCCACCGCCCGCGACGCCCAGCCAGGCGGCTCCTACTCCCTCAACCTCCGCCCCGCCGTCAATCGTGCCGCCGAGCGCACCGACACCACCCCCAACACCGAGTGGGATCCTGCTGAGTTGGACCCAGATTCCCACCACCGGCGGTGTCACTCCGCACTGGTCGCCCGGCGGGAGCTACTTACTCCTAGAGGAGCAGGATGTCTGTGGGTTGGTCGTGGTCGACGCCGCCGGTCAGCAGGTCGGCTCATACGACGGGTTACTCGAGCCCACGTGGCTTACGGACGACGAATTCGTGGCCTACAAGCAGTCGTCGATGCCGAGCAACCCGCATCACGAGGTCGACGCCCCGGCGATCATCGTCAATGTCAGGGACCGCACGACTTCCTTCTTGTCTTTTCCGTGCTGCGACGCAATGGGTAACGGGCTCGGCGCGGCGGCCGTGCTGTGGTTTCTGCCGTACCTCCATGGAGTGCCTCAGCCGCAGTTCAGTGTGTGGTCCAACGGAACGCTGACCACTTCGCAGCCTAGATTCCCGATCGTCTGGTCGCCGGCGGGCGACACGCTCGTCGTCGCGCATCCCGACGGGCCAGGCCATTCGACCAACGGCTGGATGGAGGCGTTCGCCTGGCCAGGGCTCACGACCGTCGTGCAGGGCAACGGGACGACGGTGGCCGACCTTGCCGCTCGATTTAGCCCATCGGGCGCCTACCTGATGCCCGCGAGCAAGGTGAACCCAAGCAACCCGGCTTCCTACTACGGCGTACTGGCGCTCGCGACAGGCGACGTCGCCGTAATACCGATTGCGGGTAGCCGCAACGGCCCTACTTTTGCGTGGGATGCGCAAGACGACGTCCTCGTGTCCGACGACACCGGTCTCACTACCTACTCGCCGGACGGCACCAAGCTGGGGCACGAGGCGTTCTCTGGCTGGATCACCGGCTCGGCTAACGGATCAACGGTGCTGGTGATCGGTTCGAATAACGTGCCGAGCTTATGGCCGAGCGGCGACACGATCGCGTTGCCCACCGCTCCCGACAGCGAAACCGGGTTCTGGCTATCGCCAACAGGCGAAGATCTACTCGTATCTTCAAACGGAGGTTTCTGGCTGGCACAGTTGCCCTGAGCTGCATCGCTAGCCGCTCGCCGTGGCAGCGATGAGCGGTGCAGGCTAGGCTCTGCAGTCGGGCTCGGAGTCATGTGTGGTTCGCCCGCACGAATCCGTCGGGGTGTAGCGCAGTGGTAGCGCACCTGCTTTGGGAGCCTTTCGTGCCCGAGCGGTGCAGGCTCGCCGCCTTCAAGCGTGAGTCAGACGAGCGAAAACGCGTCGATTATTGTGCGGTTCAGGCGGACCTTGAAAGACGCGCCCGATCTCGGCGGTCACAGCGGCAGTCAATAGCGCGAGCTGCCAAGTGGGCACTTGTGCGGCTACCAACCGCGGTAGAGGCTTAGCGCGTGGAATTTCAGGCAAGAGCTGTCGCGGTGACGCGTTTGCGGCGATTTGCGGTGGGCTTGGTCGCGTTGATCGCTGCGGTGTCGTGTGCCTCGAGTCCTGCGGGCTCGCCGGCGATCCCTTCGGAACCTCAACCACCGCCCACAGCCAGCGCGGCTGGCACTCAGTCGATTTCCACATTGCCGACCGCGGTTCCCGCCGAGTCGCCGACGATGGCCTGGGCAACACCTTCACCTACGCTCGAAGAAACCCCCACGGCGAGTGCTGAGGCGACTGCATCAATGATGCCGGTACCGACCGGCTACTCGGTGCACATCGCTGACGGGCTTCACCCCAAGTGGACTGCGGACGCCGCCGCGGCGTGGGTTATGAAAGACATCGCGACGACGGAGCGGGTGTACGGCCGTGTCGTCGCGCCGGCGCAGATCCTCTCGGTCGAGGCCATGCGCGGCCGCGACGTACCGCGGGCGATCAGCGGACCTTATGGCGATCTGCCGATCGCCTGGGTCGTGCACGCCAACGGGACATTCGTGAATGAGCATGGACCGAGCGTGTACAGCCATTGGTTCTACACCGAGGCGTGGCAGATCTTCGACGACAACGGCGAAGCGCTGGGAGAGGCGCTGAACAACTCGGTTGGTCAGGTAGTCACTCCGCCACCGACCACACCACACCCGTCAGGCTCTTGCCCGTTCCAACTGAACATAGTCAACGACTCCTACGTCGACGTCGTCGCGGGGATCAACGACGACCTCGGCGTGACCGTCGAGGCTGGCAAGTCTTACCTATTCAACGAGTGGGCCACCGAATTGACGCCTCCTCCTCCGCCTTGGTACGTAGTCCTGACCTATCGGCCAGCCAATGTTCAGTTCTTCGAAACGACGGTCTACCCACCCACCGACCAACAGTTGACGATCACGAGCACGGGCGTAACACAAGGCCCCTACGACGCGAGCGTGTGTTGACGCTGTGACCCAGTGGACGACGAGCGGCGATCTGCAGCAATGAGCGGTGCAGGCTAGGCTCTGCAGTCGGAATTCGGAGTTATGTGCGGTTCGTGAGCACGAATCCGTCGGGGTGTAGCGCAGTGGTAGCGCACCTGCTTTGGGAGCAGGGGGTCGCCGGTTCGAATCCGGCCACCCCGACCATTCAGTTGGCCGGGCGCGACAGTCGGCGTCGTAAGCGGTCGGAGCAGGCGCCGCGGCCCGAGGCGTTTCGGTGTAGAACCTAGCCCTGAACCCAGCTTGAGGGGGATCGCTGGTGCGCTCATTGGCCGCCGGATGGCGGCTCAGCCTTCGCCGGACTCGCGCCGATTGGCCGATCGTCGCCGCCGCGTGGCTGATCACGTTGCTGGCGACAATCCTGTTCGCCGCCGGGCCGATCTATTCGTCTGCCGCGGCCCTGGCCGGCCTACGCCGGACGCTGGACGACGCCCCGCCCGCGAACACAAACGTCCAGATCTCGCTGTATGGCACGCCGGACTACGTGGCCGGAGTGGACTCAGAGATGCAGTCCGACTTGCAGCAAGCCCTGGCGCCGCTACAGGCTTCGATCGTCCGCGACGGGCGAGCCGCCGCCACTCTCGAACTCCCGGCCCGGCCCGGTGCTCAGACGGTTGACCAGGCCGCCCTCGGCTTCCTCGACGGCCTGCCCGACCACGCCCAACTCATTCAGGGAGCTTGGCCACAGGCAGGCAGCGCGTCCGATCCGCTCCAGGTGGTGGTCCTGGATGCCGTTGCGGCGGACCTGCACCTGTCCGTGGGGGACCAGCTGACCCTGGTCGCGCCGAGCGTCGATCAGCCGGCACCGGTGCCGGTCCGCCTGGTCGGCACCTTTTCAATTGACGACCCTGCGGACGCGTACTGGTACGGGGATGCGCAGCTCACGACCGGGATCGTCCAGAGCGGTAAGGATCGCGTCCTCGGCCCATTCCTCACCACGCCGGACGGCATCCTGCACAACCCGGCGTTGACGTCGATCAAGGTGCAGTGGCGCGCCTTTCCCGACTTCGACGGGCTGACCATAGACAACGTTGCTGGGATTCACCGCGGTGTCGCGGCCCTCTCCGGGCGCGTGGCTGGGACGATTGCCGGCACCGTCGCAGTCGCAACCAGCCTGCCCGACATCCTCGGGAGCGTCGAGCGATCGCTGCTCGTCAGCCGGACCGAGGTGCTGCTGCTCATGGCGCAGCTCGCGGTCATGGCCGCCTACGCGATCGTCCTGACGGCCTCCCTGCTGGTCGACCACAGGCGCGTCGAGACGGCGCTCCTTCGATCCCGCGGCGCAGGCCCCGGCCACATCGCCTGGTTGGCGTTCGTTGAAGGGCTCCTCCTGGTCGTCCCGGCCGTCCTGCTTGCCCCGTGGCTGGCCGTCGTGCAGGCGAGCTTATTCGACGTCGCCGGGCCGCTCGCCGACATCGGGCTGAAGATCGAGCCGACGGTCACCACCGACGGTTACTTGCTCGCGGGCGCGGCCGGTCTTGTCTGCCTCGTGCTGCTCGTGCTGCCGGCGTTCCTCGCCGCCCGCAACTTCACCTCGGAGCAGCGCGACCTCTCCCGGCAGGAGACGCGGACGTTCGGACACCGGTTCGGTCTCGACGTGGCACTCCTGGTCGTCTCGGTCATCGCTTTGTGGCAGCTGCGGCTCTACGGCGCACCGCTGACGAGCACGGTCCAGGGCAGCCTCGGCTTCGACCCCCTGCTCGTCGCAGCGCCCGCCCTCGGCCTTCTCGCCGGAGGCATCCTCGCGCTGCGTGTCCTGCCTCTCTTGGCCGTCGTCCTGGAGGGCTGGGTCAGTCGAGGGCGAAACGTCGTTGCGTCGCTCGGCTCCCGACAGCTCGCGCGGCGCCCGCTGCGTTACACGCGAACCGCGCTGCTGCTGATGCTCGCACTGTCGTTGGGCGTATTCGCGCTCTCGTACTCCGCGACCTGGTCGACCTCGCAGCGGGACCAGGCGGCCTACCAGGTCGGTGCCGATGTCCGGGCGGCCGTCAGCACCGGGGCCGGCAAGGCGCCTGTGTTGCCGGCCGCCTACGCGGCTATTGCGGGCGTGAAGGCCGCGATGCCCGTCGAGCGCATCGCGCGCGGCGTCTCGCTGGCCAAGGGCAGCGTCGATCTCCTCGCGCTCGACAGCGCTGCTGCCGCCTCCGTAGTCACTTTCAGGCCGGACGAATCGACGGAGCCCCTCGACCAGCTCATGGCCCTCCTGCGCAGCGGCCGGCCGGCGCCGCAGCTCGCGACCCTGCCGGAGGACGCTACCTATCTCCGGTTGGTGCCCGTGCTCGACATCCAGAAGATCGTCCAGCTGCCCACGGATCTCCAGCTCGGGCAGTCGAGCGAGCCCACGCCCATCGACCCACAGACGTTGACCGACCTGAAGATGAGTGCCATTGCCATCGTCCGCGATGCGCACGGGCTCCTGTACCGGCTCAGCTCGGCACCCATCACTATCGCCGGGTCCGACTCCGCGATCGTCCTGCCGCTCGGCCAGCTCGACGGCCCCCTCGAGCTCGCTGGGCTCGAACTGGACGTGTCGCTCCCCGACAACACGTTGACCGAGGCCGCCCGGGTCGGCGTCTCCAGCCTGTCCGCCGCCGCCGCCTCGGACGGCCCCTGGGCGGCCCTCCCGATGGATGGCTGGGCGGCACGGCTCGCGCCGGGGACCGGCCTGCTCGACCCGGTGGCGCCCTCGGATCTCCAGGGAATGGTCGTCCAGGTGGGCAGCGACAGCGACTCGTTCTTCTCCGACGGCGCGCTGGCCGGACGGGTGATCTTCATCTCCGCTGCGATCGACGCCTTGGATGCCACGGTTCCGGTCGTCACCAATCCGGCCTTCCTGGCGGCCAGCGGTACGGCGCCGGGCCAGACCATCAAAGTGACCATGGACGGGGTCAGCAGGACTCTCTCGATCGCCGGGATCGTCGACGCCTTCCCGACCACCGACCCGGCGAGACCACTGCTGGCGTTCGACGAGCCCACCCTGGACCTGCTGCGCCTGCAGGCGCAACTGCGCATGCATGGAGCCACAGGCGCCGTCCGAAACGTCGACGAGTGGTGGATGGCGGTGACGCCGGGGACGTCCGCGCAGGTGACCGCCGCGCTGCGTGCCGATCCGTTCGACAGTCCGAACGTCGTCAGTGCCGTCGAAAGGGGCCGCAGCCTGAGCACCGATCCGGTGGCGCTCGGGATCATCGGTGCCCTGCTGCTTGGTTTCGTGGCCACGGGAGCATTCGCTTTGGTGGCCCTCGTGGTCGGCGCTGCTGTCTCTGCCCGCCAGCGCCGGACCGAGTTCGCGCTCCTCCGCGCGCTCGGCCTGTCAGGGCGCCAGCTTTCAGGCTGGCTGTGGTTGGAGAACGCAAGCCTGGTGGTCGTCAGCCTGGTCGCCGGGACCGTCATCGGCGTCGTTATCAGCTGGATCGCTTTGCCGTTCATCACCGTGACGCAGCAGGCGACGACCCCCGTCCCGACGGTGCTGGTACAGCTGCCATGGGACCGGATTCTTGTCCTCGACCTGGTGATGGTGGTCGCGCTTGGCATGGCGGTTGCTGTGCTCGCCACGGTTCTGCGGCGCATCGGCGTCGGTAGCATCCTGCGCCTGGGGGAAGACTGAGTTGTCAGCCTTGTCGGCAGCCGCGCTGCTCCTGCGACGCCTCCGGACGGAGACAGGGATCCTGCTGCTGCTCTTCGCCCTCGTCGCGTCGACGAGCTTCCTGTTTGCCGCCGCGCCGCGCGTCTTCAACCGCGTCAGCGACGACGCTGTGCGGTATGCCGTGGCGAGGGCGTCCCCGGTCGAGCGGGATGTGTGGCTGTACGCCAACGGGTTCATCGGGGCGGGCACCGGCGGCGGTGTGTCGGCCGTGCAGGCCTACGGCGACGCGCGCGAGGCCGACTTCCCGCCTTCCATTGACGGCCTGATCTCCAACCGTGTTCAGGGCTTCACTTCCGTCCGTTTCATCGTCCCGCAGTCCATCGTTGTCCTCTCCCTCCGCTATCAGGACGGCCTGACCGACTCGACTCGGCTCACCGCCGGCCGGTGGCCGGTCGATCGCGGTATGCAGCTGCAGCAGATTCGGGTCGGGCAGCAGACAGGCGACATCAACCAAGCCGCGCCGACCGTCTTCGAGGCGGCGTTGTCGACCACCGAGGCGGACGCTATCGGCGCGCACGTGGGCGACCACTTCAACATCACCCTCGACGGCAGCGATCCATTCGTGCCGAAGACGGCGTTCGTGATCGCGCCGACGGAGATCGACGTGGTCGGTCTCTACGAGCCGCTCGACCCGAACGCGGACGTCTGGATTGGCAGTGCCCTGCTCCAGCCTTCTCTGAAGCAGGGAGCGGACGGAGTCGAGGCCATCTATGCGACTGCCTACTTCCCCGCCGAGGCCTACGCGAACCTCGCGGCCGGCCAACTGCCGTTCCACTACGACTGGCACTTCGCGATCGACCCCGCGCGCCTCGATGCCGACCAGGCCGAGTCGCTGCAGCCGGACCTGCAACGCCTCGGTCTGCTCGTCGCGCCCACGGACACCCGCTTCATGCACACCGTGTCGTCGGAGGTCACCGTCAACGGCGTCTCCCTCGGCAGTGGCCTGCTCGGGGTCCTCGACGGATTCGCCACCGAGCGCGCGCGGTCTGAGTCGGTCCTGTCAATCGCTGCCGTTGGCCTGCTCGGCCTGGCCGCCGGGGCCATAGCCATGCTCGCGATCCTCCTCGTCCGGCGCCGCAGGCGCGCGCTGCTGCTGGCGCGCGGCCGCGGCGCGTCCGGCAGGCTGCTGCTGGGTGCGCAGCTCCTTGAGGCAGTCATCCTCGCCGGCAGCGCCGCGCTGGTCGGACTTCTGCTCGCCGTGTTTGCCGTGCCAGCACGTGACAACCCTCTGTCGCCGGTGCTGGCGGTCGTGGTCGCGGGCGCGGCCATCCTCGTTCTGGTGGCTGCCACGTGGCCCGCGGCGCGGCGGCCGCTCATCCAGCTCGAGCGCGACGATCCGCCCGTGCTTCGCGTACCACCGCGTCGACTCGTGATCGAGGCGACCATCGTCGGCATCGCCGTGCTGGCGGCCTTCCTGCTCCGCCAACGCGGGCTGACCGTTGGCGCGACCACACCTACGGCGAGCTTCGATCCGCTGCTCGCGGCCGTGCCGCTGCTCAGCGGCCTGGCCGCCGGAATCGTCGCGATGCGCCTGTACCCGCTGCCCGTCCGCGGCCTCGGCGGGCTCGCTGCGCGACGTCGCGACTTCGTGGCGGTCGTCGGCCTGCGGACCGTGTCGCGGCACGCGGCCACGGCCAACCTGCCGCTACTCGTGCTGATGCTGACGGCGGCCTTTGGTGCATTCGCGTCGGTCGTTGCGTCGAGCGTCGACCACGGCCAGGT
>Ga0209638_1000271_pt1 | contig 34726 bp, 26 predicted proteins | sample BarGraNGADG00211_FD_184490 | JGI IMG/M metagenome (GOLD analysis project Ga0209638, IMG submission 184490) | Arctic peat soil microbial communities from Barrow, Alaska - Barrow Graham LP Ref core NGADG0002-211 (SPAdes) (version 2) | ecosystem: Environmental > Terrestrial > Soil > Wetlands > Peat...
GGTCGAGGCTTCGAGCCATCTTCGTGAGCCCGTAGTAGGTCTTCTGCACATCGGGGTCGTTGAGCGCGTCGCCGAGTTCATTACCCATGCTCAATATGATCCAGGATGGGTGATCGGCGTTGGTCTCAATCACCCGCCGAAGCTCATCCCGCCAGAGACTGCCGAGGAAAGGGCTCGGCTTAGCAATCGGATGCAGCCCTGTCGGCATCTCCGCCTGCACAAGAATGCCGACCTCATCCGCCGCATCGAGATGCTCCGGCAGCGGCATCCACGTATGTTGTCGCGCGAAGTTGAAACCGTACGACTTGGCAGCTCTTAGCTCACGGAGATAGAACTCCCGGGAGGCAGGCGGCGATATTGTCAGTGGGTATATCGCGTCGGTACCGTAGCCCCTCAGAAAGATCCGTTTGCCGTTCAGCAGGATGTGCTTACCCTCAACCCTTATCTGTCTCATGCCGAAGCGATCAACTACCGAATCGATGACCTTGCCGCCGGACATGAGCTGAACGCGAATACGGTAAAGGTACGGCGACTCCGGGCTCCAGAGCTTTGCATCGTTGATGGGGATGACGGCCTCGATCTCCACGGAATCCGCGTCGCATCGCAGTTCTCTATCGCACTCGGCGACGGTCTTGCTGCCTCCGGAGGGAATCACGCTGAACCGAACGGACATATCGCGACCTGCCGGGTCTTTTCCCTTTACGCAAGCACGTACACGAACCGAACCAGTGGCAAGCTCAGGGATCACCCGCACCCGATCGACCCATGTCGTCGACGTGGATTCCAGCCAAACGTCGCGGTAGATGCCACCCCAGTTGGTGTAGAAATCGAAGCATCCCTCGAGATTGCCCTCGGGGCGCGGGGCGTTGGATACGAGGATCGTGCAGTCATTGTCAGAGCCTGCGATCAGCAGATCCGTAATGTCCAGCTTGAAACCTGTGCAGTAGCCGTCGTGCGCTCCGGCTGGTCGGCCGTTGATCCAGACTTCGGCCCGGTCATTGACGCCGCCTACGTTCAGCCAGGTCACTCGCCCGCGCCAGGATTCCGGCACGCGAAACGTCCTCTTGTACCACGCTTCACCATTGTAGGCAGAGATGGCACGCACGTGGGGTTGCGTGTCATCCGCGTTCGCCACGGTGGTGATAGCGCCGGGAATCCCTTTGCCCTGAGCGTCCCAGCATCCCGGCACCTGAATATGCTCGGGGAATGCGGCACCGGGAGTGAACCACTGATCTCGTTTCCCGATGGATTCGGGGTCGAGCTTGAAGCTCCATCTACCGGACAAAGAGACGGCCCCTGGATGGAGTCTGTCCAATTGCCTGTCGGGGCTAGCAGCCGAGGCTGTCGGGGTGACGATCAGGAGTGATGCAAAAGCGGCTCCAAGACTCAGCAAGATCATCGCATCGTTCACTGGCAATACCTCCGGGTAGAGAGGCTCATTGAGCCGCCCTGCACGTCACCATTGTAGAGCAGTCCATTGCCAGCCGCAAGAGTTGTTTCAAGAATGCTGAATGGGCAGGACAAGGCAATATCCACGTCTAAGGAGTCTTCGTTATGACAAAAAGCAACTGAGAAGAGTTCTTTGACGGCTATGCGCCGGTGTATATGGACGAGTGCTTCGTCAAGAATACGGTCGCGGATATCGACTTCGTGATCGAGGAGACGGGGATTGCGCCGGGGAGCCGTGTGCTTGATATGGGCTGCGGGACGGGTCGGCATTCGGTTGAGCTTGCGAAGAGAGGGTATCGCGTCACTGGGGTCGATCTGTCCTCGGGAATGCTCGGCAAGGGTGTAACGACGGCGGTCATATCGGGCAACAGGTTCAACAAGACGAAGCAGATCACCAATGAGTCCACCGGCGACGTGCAAGAAGGGCTGAATGTGGTGAAGAAGTAAGGGCACGGAGTTCACCGGATAGGCAAGGGAGGGAATACGAGATCGTCTGTGTAAGACAGTGTTGCGATTGCCAGACCGCATGTGGTTGACAAAGGCGATCCATCTATTGCAAAAGGGGGCGACGAGAAATGGGCGGCGAACAGAAATGCTACACCTGCGTGTGGTGGCAGCAGTACTCGTACTCGACCAAGGGCAAGTGCAACGAGCACAAGTGCGATAAGGACCAGCACGACGGTTGCGCGAAGTGGAAGAAGAAGTAAGATCACGAGGAGGATCAAAATGAAGCTGCAGGATTTTGGCTACAGCAAAGAGCCGTGGGTAGAACACGATCCCCCAGCATGTGGCCTTGCTGCTGAGTTGGAGGAGTACGGCGTTGACTCGTCCCAGTTCCAACACGCGGTACTCGTGAACACATTGGACAGCTCAAAGTGCCGGTACTGGGTCTTCTACTTCTTCAGAGGTGAGATAGATCGGTCAAGTCGGCCAGACGATGTCTTCTCCTTCGGCGTGCCATTCAGTGACCCATCTCAGATCTTCGAGGGCAAGAGGAAGTACCTTGGAGGCTGTCTATGGGGGGCCAAGATCGCACCCCCATTGGACGTGGCGGATGGCTGGGATGCACGGACATCCCCGGAAGGCGTCAAGGCTTCTCAGAAGATGGAGGAGCTGAAAAGGGCTGGGAAGCCGGTGTTTGGTCCGCACAATTTCGGCGAAGAGGACCCCGCTGAGACAACAGCGCTCATTTTACGAGAACGAGTTGAACCACTGCTGCAAGAGAAGCGCTATGATGAGGCCATGCCACTTCTACAGATGATGATAGAGATTGACCCGAATAGCGAGTATGCTGCTTTCTCTTTGGCAGGGGTCTATCGTTACCACTTCAAGGATCTTTCTCAGGCGGAAAAATGGATGGAGAAATGCACTCAGATCGACCCGTCGAGGGGTGATCATTGGGGAATTCTGGGCCAAGACAGGTACGAGCAAGGGAAGATCGCGGAAGCTATCGCCGCCTACGAAGAGGCACTTCGCCGGGGCGTTGGCGATAGAACCGCAGGCATAAGAAGCAGGGTGGAGCAGCTCAAATCGACGGTTTCTGGCGGATCGTCGGTACCGACAGGCGGATCATCAGTCGGCAGCGCAGCGAAGAGCTCCGGCTGTGCTGGTGTACTTGCTGTTCTTGCCGTGATGGCCGCAAGTGCGTTGATATCGCTTGTGCGTTAGGTTGTCAATATCGGGGAGAATACACGGAATGGAAGAGAATGAGTACAATGAGATCGTGGCTGAGATCACCGAGGCAGTAGCTAGAGGAGATCACGCGGCCGTTGGTGCGACTGCAGCCAGAGTGCTTGCGGACGAACACAGTAACAGAATGGCCAGCTTACCTCTACTTGGCCTAGCAGCACTGGATACGGGTTTGCCAATGCTGGGCTGCGATGGTGATCTCGTTATCGACCCCCAGGCACGCCTGATCTACCTCGCTGAGGGGCCCATATGCGGGCAGCAGGAAATGGACTGTCTTTACCGTGGTGAGTCGGTAGTCCGTAATGACGGCATTTTCAGCGGTAGTGAGCGCCGACTCAGAGCCTGGGCGGCATTTCTCCTAGCCATGTTACACTATAACGCCCGGGACGCGGCGGAGGCAGCCATCTGGTATGAACGTGCTCTTGGGTTGGACTTGCAGGCTGCATCGGTGTGGGGCGTGCATTACTACCTTTGCAGTGCTTACTTCGCGCTTGCTGAGGCGGCACGACAGGCGCTCGCATCCGGCGAATCTACAAGTGACGACCGTGTACGTACGTATCCCGTGCTGGATTGGGCGGTTGAGCTGTTCCTGCAAGCAGACCCAAAATGCAGGAACTTTTCGGATATGGCGCAGTATCTCCGTGCGAAGGAAGTGGAGTGGGGCGCCCGGTTCCAAGACGACAGGTGTACAGCCCTTCAGGCAAGAGGACGTATGCAAGAGGACGGTTTTGCGAGCAAGTTTCTTTTTGAGAACGCGCTGCCATATGCCCGGTTCGATGCCCAGCGCATCGCTTGTCACGTGGATATCGCCCTGGACATCAGAGCGGTCCGCTATAGACGCGAGTATGTCTTGGCTGTTGAGAACTCAACCGAGGGCGAAGTGGCCGAAGCGTTGTCACACGTTCGAGACGCGTGGGAACTGGCGCAGCAACTGTCCGAAGCGGGCCAGTATTCCGAGAAGGAACTGCTGGAGGTGAAGGAAGCCTGTGATCAGGCAAGGCATCTGCAGCGTGACCGGGAACAGCTTCGGAATATGTCCCATGCAGAGCGGCAGGAAGTCCTCGACAAACAGGAACAGATCTACATTTGTCGTGAGGCCGGAGACCTGGATCGGGCGCTCCATTTGTGCGATTGGTGCCTCGGGAGAGCCAACCGCAACCCCCTGACGTGGTGGTACAAGGGCAAGATACTGATGACCAAGGGGACGGGCAGTTTGGACCAAGCGATCTCGTGCTTCAGGAGCGCCGTGGCACTTGATCCCGATGACAGTGATTATTGGCGCGATCTGGGCGCGGCCCTCATGAATACCGGACAAGCTTCGATGCTCGACGAAGCGATCCGCTGCTGCCAGGAGGGACTGAAACGCAATCGGGCGTGCGAGACGCTGAAGAGAAACCTGGCCATGGCGATGCAGAAGAAGCGCGGGGTCTAGTCTCCAAGTGTTTCAGGCTGATGACCAGATAGAACGCTTGTTCCATCGAGCGGAATGCGGTATAGTAATGATGTCGCAGTTCCCTCGTGAGTGATCAATTATGAGAAAGAGCAAGATAGTGAGTGCCGCCACGCATGAAGACTCGCTACTGTCCGAAATAACGGCCAGGCTCGTCCGAGCGTATCAGCCGGAATGCGTTTATTTGTTCGGGTCGATGGCTCGCGGCGACGCTGGGCCTGATAGCGATTATGACATTCTGCTGGTCGTGCCCGACGACGCAGCGCCTGAGGCCCTCAGCGCGCGATTGGCTTACGCTGTTCTCTGGGGGCTGCGGACCTCGGCTGATGTGCATATACTGCCGCGCGGGAAGTTCGACAGCCGTCTCCATCTCAAAGCCTCATTACCGGCCACCGTTGCCAGGGAGGGCAGGCTGCTCTATGCCGCATGATCAGGTTGTGGAGCAGACTCAGGCGTTGGTTGCGAGGAAGTAGGACGGCGCGATTGAGTAAGACTATGCGAGAACGAATACTGAGCGTCTACCGTGGCGAGAGGCCGGACGTCGTGCCGTTCATGCTCGATCTCTCGCACTGGTTCTACCACAAGGAGCACATGCCCTGGGACCTGAGCACAGCATACACGTCGCCTGAGATGGAGCTGATCGACTACCACAAGAAGATGGGCGTCGGGTTCTACATGCCCAACCTCGCGTCGTTCTATGATGTCGGATACGCGGAGGATGTGGCGGCCCAGACCGAGAGCCGAGTCATCAACGGCAGCCCCGCGATTACGTGGCGATACACAACCCCGCTCGGCTCGATAGAGCGCACGCGTATCTGGCACGAGCAGACCTACTCATGGGCAATCGCGGATTGGGGCGTCAAGACAGAGCAGGACATTCGCGTGCTGGGCTATGCCATGAGCAGGCGCAACTTCGCGCCCAGGTGGGAGAACTACATCGCCTGGCGGGACGGCGTCGGCGACATCGGGGTGGTCTACATGCCTTTCGGCTACAGCGCGATGGGCCAACTCCTCAACCTCTGGATGGGCGTAGAGGGCACGATTTACGCTATTGCCGATTGGCCCGCTACGGTGCGTGAGTTCGTGGACGCGGTGAACGCTAACAACCTGGAATGCATAAGGATGCTGGCCGCATCGCCTGCGGAGGTCGTGATCCTGGGAGACAACTTCTCCAGCGACACCCAGCCGCCGCGCTTCTTTTGCGAATGGTCCGGGGCGTTCTACCGCGAAGCCATACGCATCCTTCATTCAGCCGGCAAGTACGCCGCAGTGCATATAGATGGCCGGCTTCGGGGCGCGCTCGGGATGATCGCGGATACCGGAGCCGACTGCGCCGACGCGGTCACTCCGACCCCGATGGGCGACCTTACCCCAGAACAATGCAGAGCCGAGGCAGGACCGGATTTCATCCTGTCGGGCGGCGTATCGCCCGAGCTTTGGCTGCCATCTTCGAGCCGGGAGGCATTCGAGGCGGCGGTGCTGCGTTGGCTGGAACTGAGAAGAATCAGCCCCAGGCTCATCGCCAACGCGGGCGATCAGGTCCCGCCGGGCGCGGTCGAAGAACGCATAGAAATCATGCGCGACCTTGTGGAAGAGCAAGGCAGGTTGTGAGCGCTGACGCACCCAAAGCGCCCTTCGATCCTTCGACAAGCTCAGGACTCAGGATGCTTTGGGTGCTGGATTGCCGAAGTATAGTTGACGATACTGATCCTCAGCGCGTCTAACTATCAGAACGATAACTGATAGGGAGGATTCGCTTATGTCCGGCAGAGTTGTAGTTGCGCTTGTTTTGCTTGCTTGCATCGTGATCTCGGGGGCGGCGGTGGCCGATGGGATGATGTTTCCGGTCGAGAGAATGCGGCCGACGGTGGTGATTCCCAACGAGCTTTTCACGGTCAAGTATCACCACGTGAATGTCACTATCAATGACCAGATCGCCAATACCAAGGTCGATCAGGTGTTCCACAACGATACGGGCATCGACCGCGAAGGTATCTACGTTTTCCCCATGCCCGAGGGCTCGGCGATCAACAAGTTCTCGATGTTCGATGGCGAGAAAGAGATCAAGGGCAAGGTGCTGGACAAGGGCGAGGCGCGCAGCATCTATGAGTCCATTGTCCGGCAGCGGCGTGACCCCGCGATCCTCGAATACATCGACCGCAACACGTTCCGCGCGAGCGTGTATCCGATCCCGGCGCACGGCGATAAGCGGATTCGGTTGGACTACTCCGAGATCGTGCCGAAGTCAGGCAACGCGTATAGATACGTCTACTCGCTCTCGACCGAGCGTTTTTCCGCCAAGCCGCTCGAAAGCTGCAAGGTGACGATCAAAATCAAGTGCAAGCACCCTATCAGCAATATATACTCGCCGACGCATCAGGTGGATGTCGAGCGCAACGGCGATAACGAGGCCACGGTCACGTGGAAAGCCGATAACGTGAAGCCGGACACGGACCTGGTGCTGTATTACTCGGTGTCGCAGGACGATATAGGCATGGACCTGATCCCGTTCCGCAATGCAGGCGAGAAGGGGTATTATTTGCTGCTTGCAAGCCCGCGCGTGGAGATCGACAAGAGCAAAGTGCAGCCGAAGAACATCGTGTTCGTTTTCGATCGGACCGGCAGCATGGCGGGCGAGAAGATAGAGCAGACCAAGGAAGCGATCAAGTTCTGCATCAACAGCCTCCACCCCGAGGATCAGTTCAACGTGATCACGTTCAATGAATCCCACGAGGCGCTGTTCGCCGAGCTTGAGAAGCCGACCGCGGAACGGAGGAAGAAGGCGCTTGGCGCGGTGAACGACGTGGATGCGAGTGGATCGACCGACATCAACCAGGCTCTTGCGTCGGCGCTGAAGCTCTTCGCGGGGCGCGGAAACGAGCGCAACTACATCATATTCCTGACGGATGGCCTACCTACAGCGGGTGAGACGGACCCAGCGGCGATCCTCAAGAATGCGAAAGCCAACAACAAGAACAACGTTCATATCTTCGCGTTCGGGGCCGGATACGACGTGAATACGCACATGCTGGACAAGCTTTCGCAGGCGAGCAAGGGCGATGCGGACTACGTGCGGCCGAGGGAGAACATCGAGGCGAAGGTTAGCGCGTTCTACGCGAAAGTGAGCGACCCGCTGCTTACGGATGTGAAGGTCTCGATCAATGGCGTGACCACTTCGGATTCCTATCCCTCGACCGACATCCCGGACATCTTCAGAGGCACGCAGCTTGCGATACTGGGCCGTTACTCGGGTTCGGGGGACGTGAAAGTGGAACTGAGCGGGCTCTCGCAGGGCAAGCGGAAGACGTTTGTGCTGAATACGTCCCTGCCGACCTCCAGTGAGTCGAACTCGTTCATTCCATCGCTGTGGGCGTCGCGGAAGATCGGGTATCTGCTGGACGAGATCCGGCTGCATTCGAACCAGGAGTTGATAGATGAGGTCGTGCGGCTTTCCAAGGAATACGGCATTCCGACCGAGTATACTTCGTTCCTGGCGGATGACCGAACAGCGAGCACGGACATGAAGCGCTCATACGAACTTGCAAGGAAGGATGTCGGCAACGCGGTAAGACATGACACCGGCGCGTGGAGCGTCGCGCAGAGCGCCAACGCGCGTGGATCGAAGAATCAGGCTCAGATGGCCTCTGCCGCCGCGCCGCCGGAGGGTGGTTATGGCGGCATGAGCGGCGCACAGATCGTCGGCGGGATCGCCCCGAACGGACGCATCGGCGGAGTATATCAGAATGCGCAGGATCAAACGGTTGTGGTCGCAAACGTGCAGAACGTGGCGCAGAGGACGTTCTATCAGCGCGGGGCGTATTGGGAAGACGGCAACATCAAACCTAACCAGCAGTTCGTGAAGATCAAGCAGTTCTCGGACGCGCATTTCCAACTGCTCGCGAAGTATGCGAAGCTGTCGCAGTTCTCGACGCTCGGCAACGTCAGGCTGCTGCTGGAGAACAACAACGCGGTCGAGATCGGGCCTGAGGGCAAGGACAAGCTGACGGACAAGGAGATGGCAAGTCTGCTGAAGGGAATATAGCAATTGAGTATTGCATATTGAATATTGAGTATTTGGTCCCTCCAGGCATCCTGCCTGGAGGGATGCTGCTTTATGAGGCCTGGCTTGGGCGGTTACGCCGACGGTAGCTGTCCAGCACGACTGCGAGGATGATCACACCACCGGTAATGAGGCGCTTGGTTGGCTCCTGCGCGCCCATTTGGGTCAGCCCCGCGCCGAGGACCGAGATCACGAGCACTCCCAAAAGCGAGTTGACTATCGATCCCCTACCCCCAGACAGGCTCGTGCCTCCGATCACGACCGCTGCGATTGCCTGAAGCTCGAAACCGGTACCCGCGTTGGGGTCGGCGGAGGCGAGCCGGGAGGTGTCGATCAGGGCAGCAATCGAGACCAGCGCCCCGCATAGGGCGAACACTATCGCTTTGATCCGAGCCGGTTCGACGCCGCTTAGGCGCACTGCCTGCTCGTTTGCGCCGATTGCGAGCGCATAGCGGCCGAATTTGGCTCTTGAGAGGACGATCTGGCCTATGGCTACCACAACGAGCGCGATGACGAAGGGTAGAGGCAAGCCGAGGATCGTTCTATTCGCGATGGACTCGATCTGCGCGCCGATGTAGATGGTTCGGGAGCCGGACACGAGGTAAGTAGCGCCCCGCGCGGCCTCGAGCATGCCGAGGGTGACGATGAAGGATGGAAGCCGCCACTTGGTGCAGATGAAACCGTTCAGCGAGCCGCACGCGAGACCCGCCGCCATGCAGGCAAGGATCGCGGCGGGAAGCGGCCAGTTCCAGATCTTGAGGCACAGCCCCAGCACGCATCCGCACAAGCCCGCTACGGAGCCGACCGAAAGATCAATGCCACCGATGACGAGAACGAAGGTCATGCCGACAGCGATGATGATCGCCGCAGGCACCTGGCTCGCAATCGCGCTGAATGTTGCCGTCGTAAGAAAACTGCCGGTTTTGAGCGCGAAGAACGTGGTGAGCGCGGCGATAACAAGCACGAGGCTCAGGCACTCACCTACGGCGCTGCTCCGGGTCTTGCCCTTCATTTCTTCTCCGCCGTTATCAGGTCAACAGGCGTTTCCTGGTCCTTGGGCGCGGAGGAGTCCTTGATCATCTTGAGCGCATACTCGATTCCGTAGATCGCCAGCTTGTCGGCGTGCTGATCGACTGTGGAAAGTAACTGGCCGTTCTGCACAAGCTCGTTAGCGGCCGAAATGTTGTCGAAGCCCACGACATCGACCTTGCCGGCCTTTCCCGCACCGCGAACCGCAGCGAGCGCGCCCAGAGCCATGTTGTCGTTCGCGCACAGCAGGGCCTTGATGTCGGGATACTTCGCGAGGATGCCGGACGCGACCTTGTTGGCCTTGTCCAGCTCCCACACGCCCGATTGGGAGGTTACTATGTTGGCCTTTGCGCCGCGTATCGCGTCCTCGAAGCCGAGCTTGCGCTGGATGCCGTTATAGGCGTTAGGAGCGCCCTCGATGATGGCGACCTTGTCGCCCGGTTTGAGCTTCTTCGCAAGCACCTCGGCGGCCATCTTGGCACCCTTGCGGTTGTCGGGGCCGACGAAGGGGATTTGCAGACCAGCTTCCTTGAGCGCGGCCGCATCGAGCTTGTTATCGATGTTCACGACCACAATGCCGGCTTTCTGAGCCTGTTTGCAGGCGCTGACCAGAGCCTTGGAGTCAGCGGGGGCAAGCACGATGGCATCCACGCCTTGCGCGATCATCTGCTGCACGACATCGATCTGCTTGCCGACATCCTGCTCGTCCTTGATGCCGTTGCAGATCAGTTCGTATTCGCTCGCGTGCTCGGCGTTGTGCTTTCTCGCGCCGTCCTCCATTGTCTTGAAGAACTCGTTGGCGAGCGACTTCATCACGAGCGCGATCTTGGGCTTAGCAGCCGCTTGCTTCTGGGACGCCGGCTGCTTGGTTCCGCATCCGGCCAGGATCACGAGTGCAAGCAGACACGCGGCAACTGCTTTTCTATTCATCGGATAACCCTCCTGTTATGGTCGTGTGTTTAGGGAACTTCGGTAAAGAAGACCGTGCCGAAGCGTTCCGGTATATGGAACATGGCGGGCGCAACAAGAGTCGGCGACCACGCCTGAAACTCGGCTGGTTTCGGCAACAGGTCGATTCTATAGAGGTTCAAGCGCCATCGTTCGCCGGGCTTGGGGATCGATCTGCTTAGCCCCGCGAACGGTATCGCAAACTCCGCCGACCAGCCCTTGTCCGTATCCGTGCGGCATTCGAGCGTGCCGTCAACAACCACGGCGGTGCGCATGCCCTCGCAGTTCCAGGTCTTGATCGCGATGCTCGGATGGCCCTTGATGGGGTCACCTATCTTGGAATCGAACACTACATTGCGGGGGCTGACGTTGATTTCGTAGTAGGACTTGATGTTGCAGTCCGGGCATGCGAAGACTTCCACGACTTCTTCGTTGTAGACGGGTTGGTCGCGCTTTGTACACGTGCCCCAGATGTCGGTGTCCTCGCAGTCGAAGCTGACGTAGAGGTTGACTTCGTCCCAGCACATCCTGATGATGGTCTTCTTCGTGGCGGGTTTTCCCGTTTCCGTAAGCACCAGCCTGACCGGCGGTGCGGTTTGCCACGCGGCATCGTCGAGTTTGCCATCGATCACCGGCGGCGTTGATGCTCTCGGACAGAGGTAGACTCGCACATCCCCGGCGCAGGCAGCAGTGCAGACCAACAGCGCGAGGATGATGCTGATCGTGAATCGCTTCATGATTGCTGAATTCGCTGTGGAGGCGGCGATTACCTCCAGGGCATTTCAGATTGCAGATTGCAGATCGCAGATTGGCGCCCTCACGCGACCTTCTCCCCCGGGAGATGGGAAACCTCACCCCGGCCCTCTCCTAAGAGGAGAGGGAGCAACTGCTTCTACTGCTGGAAGATAATAGTTCCGAAGCGGTCGGGAACGTGGAAGTTGGGGGGATCGACTAGCGTCGGTGACCACGCCTGCAACTCGAGGGGAGAACGCTCGATCCTGTAAAGGTTGGCTCGCCATTGTTCACCGAGCTTCGGGGTCGGCCTGTCCAGGCCCTTGAATGGGATGGACATTTGGGCATACCAGGCACGGTCCTTGTCGGTACGACAGTCCAGTGTGCCATCGACTACCACAGCAGTGCGGAGGCCCTCGCAGTCCCAGGATACGTCCGTCTTCTTGCCTTTCGGATGCTTGGGTGAGAATATGAGGGCATCGAAGACGACATTGCGGGGGCTGACATTGATCTCGAAGTAGCTAGTCAGGTCGCGGGATGGACAGAGAAACGCTTCGCAGACCTCTTCGTTGTAGATCGGATCATCACGCTGGGTGTGGGTGCTCCACACGTCCTCGTCCTCGCAGGCGTAGGATATGTAGAGGTTGTCATCATCCCAGCACATTCTGATGATGGTCTCTTTGCCTGTGGGCTGCCCTGTTTGCGTAAGCACCAGCCTCACCGGCGGTACGGTCTGCCAGATTGGATCGTTGAGGCTGCCGTCGATGGCAGGCGGGGTCGCCACCCTAGGGCAGAGGTAGATCGGAGTGGACTGGGCATCAGACATAGCTTACTCCTCAGCTTGTTTGCTCGTGAGACTGGGTTCGACAACTACTACCCTCTTCCCTCCTGCCGTCTGGTTCGCTATCATGTGTATGGTGATAACTGGCCCTGGAGGATTTGATGGACATCGTGAAGACAATCAGTAACGATCTCAAGCTGATACGCGAGAAGCGACCGCTCGTGCACAGCATAACCAACTACGTCGTGATGAACGAGACCGCGAATGCGACTCTGTGCATCGGCGCGCTGCCTATTATGGCGCATGCAATTGAGGAAGTCGAGGAGATGGTGGGGATCGCGAGCGCGCTGGTGCTTAACATCGGCACGCTGGAACCGGCGTGGATCGATGCCATGGAGCTTGCGGGTAAGCGCGCAAACGAGCGAGGGATTCCTGTCGTGCTGGACCCCGTGGGGGCCGGAGCTACGAAGCTGCGGACGGAATCGAGCAAGCGCTTACTTGAGAACGTCCGAATCTCCATTGTCCGAGGCAATGCGGGTGAGGTGGCTACGCTTGCGGGCATCGCGGCCGAGGTCAGAGGGGTCGAGTCGATAGGCGCATCGGCGAGTCCTGATGAGATCGCAACGCAGTTCGCATCTACCTACGGGTGCACGGTGGCGATTACCGGGCCAATCGACGCCGTGAGCGATGGCAAACGAAGCGCGGCGATAGCGAACGGCGATGTGATGCTGAGCCGGGTCGTCGGCACGGGATGCATGTCGAATGTGATAGTGGCGGCGTTCGCGGCAGTGCAGCCGGACCCGTTCACGGCTGCCGTGGGTGGTCTGGTTGCGTTCGGGGCTGCGGGGGAACTGGCTGCGCAGGTGTCGGGCGGCAGGCCGGGAACGTTCGCGATGGAACTGCTCAATGGGCTCTACGCGCTGGATTCGGCGACGATCGACGCGCTGGCGAAGGTGACGGTAAGCGAATAGACCGTGGTTTCGGGATTTCCGCTGCGCTCAAATCCCGAAACACAGGCAAGGCCGGAGGAATGTGTTCCTCCGGCCTTAAGCAACTAACATAGTGATGGCTATCAGCGTCTTTTCCTCAGCGCGAATCCCGCAAGTCCGACCAGTCCGCTCGCGAAAGCAAGGAGGCTGCCCGGCTCCGGGATCACAAACCCCACATAATGCACCTGGGGCGCCGACTGGAACTTCAACTCCTTGTTCGCCGCCGCCAGGATGTAAGAGCCGTAATGCGTGCCGTCGCTAAGCGTGATGTTGCCGAACTTGGAGATGTACGTCCCGTCGATGACGCCTCCGCTCATCGTGATGTCGTTGTCTACCACGAAGAGCAAGTGGCCGGCCCCCATCCCATCGGCGCTGATGTTCGAGTTGCCCGTCGTGATCAGGTCACCCAACTGCATACTCGAACATCGAAGGACGAAGTAGTCGCTCGTAGTGCCGTGGAACGTGAGCGTGGCTCCACCCTTCAGTTCGATGTTTGTGGCATCAACCACGTTGAGTCCGACGACTGTTGCGTAGATATCCGCAGTTCCGGTAGGGTGATAATCGCCCAGGCTCGCCTGTGTCGCAGTCAGACCTGCCACCTGCGCCAGAGCGTTGCTGAGGTCGGTGGCTATCTGAGTCGTCTGTGGGACGGTCTTAGCAACCACGCCACCAGTCGCCGAGCTTCCGCCCGAGATATTCACCACGGCGCTGGGGTGCTTGTAGATGGTCCCGAAGATCTCGCCGCCGCCGCTGAAGTCCATATCGGGGCTCGACGGGCCGTCGCCTACGAAGACGTTTCCCCAAACATTGGTACCGCTGTTGCTGACCGTGAACTTCAACTGACCGTTGAGCGCGGCACCCGCGTATAACCCGGCGGTCCCCAGGTCTACCGCTGCACTGCTCGCGGCTGTGGCCAGAGCCAGCGCCAAAACACACATTACTGCCAAAAGACAAAACAATCTCATGGGCTTTCTCTCTTCCTTCGACGCTCTTTGTGCCCGTGTAATGCGTGCCGGACGTCTGGCGTCTGATACAGTTGATCACAGTATACTTGGCTAAGGCTGACTTGCCTACTGGTACTATTACCTGTTTTTCAGACAGCCTTACAAAAGAAATGCGCAGCCCTATATTCTCTCCGTCGTGGATCGAAACCCATTCGCGAGAGTACACAACCCACGGGTCGCCCTTTTTGTCCACGTAGAGGGTGCCGTCGAGCGCGAAGTAGTCCGGCGTAGTGACCGGCTCGGAACTGTGGACACTAAAGGGACCGGCGGGCGAATCGGCGACGGTCAACGCGCTGGCGAAGGTGACGCTCAACTAGTCGTTAGCTCTTAGTCGTTAGTCATGAGTTGCAGAGGAGCTCGACTCACGACTAAGGACTCCGATCAGAGATTGGAGAAGCCGCACCAGCCGAAGTCGGCGCGGCAGTTCTCGGTAACGAACCCGAAGGCGGTCCCGGTGGCGTCGATCGAGGCGTCGATCTTGCGCATGCCGTCGAAGTAAGCCGTCAGGTGGCCGCCGCGTTTCTCGACAACAAGCGTGTGCCAGACGTCGAGGGTGAATGCTTTGGGCAGCGGTGAGTCGGCGAGGACCTTTGAGGGCTTGCTGTTGCGAAGCTGCAGCGACTTGGATTTGGCGTCGATCATTAGCAGCAGGCTACCGGCATCCCCGCGACAGATGGAGACCCCATAGGATTGTTTGGCTGAGCCGGGTTTGACGGCCAACCTCAGATTGAACTCCGCGACAAAGTCTTTGCCCATGGGGCTCTTGCAGAGCATTTCGGCGGTCTTGTGGTCGCCGATTGCATCACAGGTGAGGCGTCCGTCGCCAGATTTCCATATGCCGGAGATAAGCTGCCAGGTCGGGCCGAGTTCCTTGCGGGCGAAGTCCTCATGCCAGGTCGGTGGAGCAGGATTGGGCGTGGGCTGCCAGGTGGGGCCGTCACAGATCAGGTCGCCCGACTTTGGATCGATGTGAAGCGCGTCCAGGCACATCCTGCGCTCGTGCGCGCCGCCTTTTCTGGCGTGGTAGACGTTCCAGAGCGACTTGAGATCGGGACCGGTGATGATCCAATTGCAGCCCGGCGCGACCCACTCGCCTTTGGCGCAGGCGATGATTGGATTTGTCTTCTGAGGGGTCAGTTTCGGGATCGACCGCCCTTTCGCCACGCGCACCTGATAGCTGTCGCGAGCCCAGTCATTGCCGCAGTAGGCAAGGTAGTAGGTGCCGTCGTGTTTGTAGAGGGTCGGACCCTCGGTCCAGAAGTTGCCGTTGTCCTCGGCGCTGAACTGGCAGGCTTTGAGCGGGTGGTTCTCGCCATCGGCTTTCGTTGGAGACGAGCAGGTGCGATACTGTATGCCTACTCCCGCCCAGCCGGCGTAGAAGAGGTAGAGCTGCCCGTCATCGTCGAGGAACATCACGCCATCGAGCGAGTTCACATTCAGGAAGTCCGGGGCCACACATTTGAATGGACCGGTGGCCGAGTCGGACTCGAAGACATTGTGCTTCTGATCGATTCCGCAGACGTAGAGGTAGAACTTGCCGTTGTAGTAGAACGGCCCCGGGCTCCAGCCATGGCCCTGCGCGAAGACGGGGTCATCTCCGGTGCAGAAGCCTTTGAATACCCAGTTCACGAGGTCCTCGGACTCCCAGCACCTGATACCCTTGTCGCCACCTACCTTGGTGGCGTAGAGGTAGTACTTGCCCATATACCGCAGCACGCCCGGGTCGGCAATCCCCGCCCCCGTTGCCTCGTTGGGCATCTTAAGCGGGTTCTGGTAGGCTTCAGCGGGGACACATACCATGATGATCGCGCACAGCACAGTCAGCGTCAGGGTCGTGCAGAACATAGGACTAGCGCCCAGCCTTTCGTGCGAATAGCAGACTTCCCGGGATCAGCGCCTTGTTGCTGATCCTTACTTCATCTATGAGGCCGTAGAACTGGTCGACGGGCTTGCCATCGCGCATCCCGCAGCCGACGATCCACTGGCCTTTCGATAGCTCCGTCGCTTTCGCAAGCAGCAAGGCGCTGGTGTCGAGGACAAAGCCCTTGCCGTCGATGGAGTCGATATAGATGCGAATCCTGCGGCCATCGCAGACCGCGGCGAGGTTGCACCATTTCCCGGCGGTGACTGCTGCGCGTGAAGTGATGGATTGGCCCTTGAAGCGAAGCTCCAAGCGGCCATCAGAATTGAGGCCCAGGCTCAGGTCGGGCTCCCTGCATAGGAAGACATGAGGCTTGGACATGTCCGATGGGTGTATGGAGGCCTCAACCGTCCACGTCGTAAGGGCCAGCTTGTTGATCGGCTTATCAACCGTATGAAGGAACCGCGCCGCAGCGTCCTTCGGAGCCTGCGCGTTATCATAGCAGAAGAGATTGGGTCGGCTGGTCGCCGGGATTCTGCCTGCCGCAACGTCCGACGAAGCGGTGCCGACCGAACCGAAATCGTCTCCGCGAAGGTGATTGCTCTTGCCGGAGGAGTCTATTATGTCGATAGACGGCAGGACGGTGTGACCGGGAGTGCAGTCCTCAAAGCGCCAATACGCCTGGACGTAGTTCGGCGATGGCTCGGCCATGGTTAGTTTGCCCTTATCCTCGTAGACGTGCAGGAACAGGGGGTATGGACGGCCACGGTTATTGGGCTGGTGCACACTCAGGACTAGGCCGAGTGACGGATGCCGGAATATCTGGCCGTGACCGGCGAAGCCATTGTAGAGAATACCCTCCTGGACCCACGGCCCCTGGACCTCTCCACTCTCTGATCGCGCAATGGAAACCGTATAGCCCCAACCTATCGGATGCGGCAGGTAGTTGTTGGTCGACCAAGCCATCACGAGTCCACCGTCCGATAGCCGCAGCATCTGCGGACCATCGGTGAGGTAACCGGGCTCTCCACTCTTGGTCTGCCAATGGGCCGCGTACGAGGCGCTGCTGGCCTTGAATAGGAGTATGTCGGTTCCGTCGATGGGCGCGGTCAGGTCGGGCTTGAGCCGCATCGCTCGCATTTGGCCATCGTGCACGGAGACATGCTCGCGCGAGTAGACCATCCACGGATCGCCCTTCTTGTCGATATACAGCGTGCCGTCCAGAGAGAAATACTCAGGCCCGGTCAGCGGCTGAGGGCTGTGGACGTGAAAGGGTCCCGCGGGTGAGTCGGCAGCAAGTATCTGCACGGCACGCGCTCTGCCGGGCGCCTCAAAAGTGGAGAATAGATAATACTTGTCCTTGTACCGAAACACCTCCGGCGCCCAATACGCCCATACTCCCCAGAATCCCTCCGGGCTGCGGAAGGCGGGCTTGCGATCACTCCAGGTCTGCAGCGTCGGATCCGAGGTCTCGCGGACATCGAAGCCACGCTTGCCATCGACGGTGCCGCATGTGCCGTACATATAGCATCTGCCCGTGGCGGCGTCGCAGTAGATGAAGGGATCTCGGATTCCGATATCCTGTCGTAGGACCGATTTCGCCTGTGTGGCTGCTAGTGCAATAAGACAGAGCGCGAGTGTGATGGTGCAACCTACTGAACTCATCTGCTTCATCCTTTTATACCCGTCATGGCGATGCCCTCGGTGATGCGCTTCTGGAATATCAGAAACGCGATGATCGTGGGCACGCTGCAGATCGCGGCGGTGGCCATGGTGGCGCCATACTCGGTGACGTAACGGCCCTGGAAGATCATCACCCCCACCGGCAGGGTGCGCATCGAAATGTCGCTAGTGACGATCATCGGCCACACAAAGTCGTTCCAAGCGCCTATGAAAGTGAATATGGCCAGGGTCGCAAGGGCCGGCTTCGCGAGCGGCAGTATCACCCGCCAGTATATCGTAAACAGCCCGGCTCCATCAACGAAGGCGGCTTCCTCAAGCTCTACCGGTATCGACAGGAAGAACTGCCGCAGCAGGAACACGCCGAATGCTCCGGCGATACACGGGACGATCAACCCGAAGTAGCTGTTGAACCAGCCCAGCTTTTGGACGATCAGGAAGACCGGGATCAGGTTCACCTGGCCCGGGATCATCATCGTCGCGATCACGACCATGAACAGAATGTCCCGACCGGGGAACTTCAGCCGCGAGAAAGCGTACGCCGCCGTGCTGGTCACGATAAGCACAAGAAGCGTGACCGAGCAGGCAACGAACACGCTGTTAGCGAGCCATCGCAGCACGGGGAAGTCCTGCGCCTGGGTGAAAAGCCTGTGGAAGTGCTCCAGCGTGATCGGGTTCGGAATCCACTTGGGGTTCGCATCGAGCACCGCCGACTCAGGTTTGAGTGAAGTCGAAAACATCCAGACCACGGGCGCGAGCATGACGAGCGCCCCGATCATCATCCCTGCCTGGGCCGCAAACGCACTGGCCGAAAACGGTCTTCTGAGTCTCGCGCGCTTCTTCACTGTTTCACCCTCAGCAGCCTGAACTGGATCAGCGTGAACACCAACACCGCCGCGAACAGCACGTAACCCACCGCCGCCGCATAGCCCAGTTGGTATTGCCCGAACCCCTGCTGGTACATGTAGAGGATGACGGTGAGAGTCGAGTAGTATGGGCCGCCGCCGGTCAGGATATAGGTCTGGCCGAATACCTGCGACGACGCGATCACCGACATCACCACGCAGAACAGCGTAGTCGGGCGCAGCAGCGGCCATGTCACGGCCCAGAAGCGTTTGATGGGGCTCGCGCCGTCGATCTCCGCAGCCTCAAGCAGTTCCCTGGGGATGTTCTTAAGCCCGGCGAGGTAGATCAGCATGTTCCCGCCCGCGCCCCACCAAACGCTCAGCAGAGCAATCGAGGGCATGGCAGTCCGAGGGTTGTTGAGCCACTCCGTCTTCCATGTAGCCGGGAAAACCTTGGGCAGAACACCGTGCATCACGCCGGATGCCTGGCCAAGATAGTGGTTGAGCAGGCCGAACTCCGTGCTGTAGAGCCACCTCCAAAGTATCGCCACAACCGACACCGTCATCACCACAGGCAGGTAGTACGCGACCTTATAGAAAGCCGTCCCTCGGAAGTTCTGATTGAGCCCTACCGCCAGCAGGAGCGAGAGAGCGTTCCCCACCGGAACCACCATTACCACGAAATAGGCCGTGCGCAGCATAGCCAGGCGGAACAGATCGTCCCCGAGCACCATTCGATAGTTGCGCAGGCCGATGAACTCCGGTCGAGGGGCGAGGATATACCACTTGTGCAGGCTGATGAAGAACCCGTAGAGAATGGGCGCCAGCACGAAGACTAGGAATACTGTCGCGTATGGCAGCAGGAACAGCGCCGCCGCAGGCGCTTGGTTTCGGCTTTTCATTCTCGCTCCAGCACCTCCCTTGTTCTTCTGTCAGCCTCCGCAAGGGCCTCATGCGCGGGCTTTATGCCGCACAGCGCCGCCTCGACCGCGGCATCGGCAAAGGGCAGCACCTGGTTGATCGAAACCGACGCGGGCAGGTAGGCAACATAGGGCAACTGCTTGCTGAACTCGTACTGCACCGGAAGCTGCCGGAACGCGGGGCTCGCGAGGATGCTCTTTCTCACGGGCACCTGTCCGCCTTTGGCCCACTCCAGACTGTGATCGGAAAGGTACTTGATGAACGTCCACCCGGCCCGGCGCTTCTCAGGCGACAACTTCGCGGGCATAACGAGCAAATGAGAGTTTGCCCACGCGCCGCGCTGTCGGCCAAACATCGGACAAGGGGCTCCGGCGTAGTGGAGCTTCTTCTGCTGCTCCAGGCTCGATAGCATGTAGATGCCCTCAAGCGCCATCGCTATCTTGCCCGTTTGGAACCCGATCCAGGCGTCCTGGCCTTCCGGGCGCGGCGCGATCTTATACTTGTCCACGAAGTCGGTCATGAGATCAAGCGCTGCGTTAGCTTGGGGGCTGTTGAGCATCGATTCGCGGGAGTCCTTGGAGAGCAGGCTGCCGCCTTGCTGGCTAAGGAACGTAACGTAGTTCGTGCGAAGCCACGTGAACACGAAGCCCCACTGATCCGGCGTGCCGTCGCCGTTGGTGTCGATCGTCAGCTTCTTCGCATCGGCGAGGAATTCTTTGAGATCGGCGGGAGGCTTCGCGTTGCCGCGTTCATCGACGATTCCGGCTTTCTTGAAGAGATCCACGTTGTAGTACAGGCCCTGCGGATGGCAATCGAGCGGTATCGCGTACTGCTTGCCTTTCCAGTGACAGGCCTGCCAGGGACGGGGCATGAAGTCGGCCTCGCGAAGGTCGCCTTTCGCGATAAGGTCATCGAGGCACAGGAGCGAACTGCTGTCGGCGTAGCGAGGGAGGGCGTCGCAGTGGAGTATAAACACGTCCGGCGCGCCTCCATAGGCCAGTCCGAGAGTGACCTTGTCATAGTAGGTGCCCCAGGGAATGATCTGCATGCGCACTTTGATGTCGGGGTGTTCGCTGTTGAACCGGCGGACGATGCGCTCCATGGTGGTCCCATCCGGGCCGCTGAAGCCGTTCCAGAACTGAAGCGTCACGACCTTGCTTCGCGCAGGCGTTTTGTGCGAGCCGCACCCGCAGATGAGCGCGAGACAGACCGAAATCCAGATTAGTAGGCACGTCCCGTGCGAAGGTCTCATCTGCAGAAAGTCCTGAGGGTAGTTGTCAGACAACGCATCGACGGGAATATGTTACTTTGGCCCGCGCCCTCTTGTCAACGTATTGACAGCCGCGCGCGCCGTCTGGTATACTGAATCCACGCTCAATCGAGCGTTTTTTCATTCTGGTACGTGGCCCCGTCGTCTAGTGGTCCAGGATGCATGGTTCTCAGCCATGAGATCGAGGGTTCGAATCCCTTCGGGGCTACCAAATCCCGATTTTGAGCTCAAAATCGGACTCCAAAAGAGCCATGTGCGGTTGTGGAAAACTCCACTTGCGCACATGGCTTTTGCATTTCTGACGTCATTCTGCAGGAATTCCCTGATCCTACATGGATACCCTCTGAAATCCGGGGGCTCCCTACACTGGACGGCTGATGCTGAACGAAAAAAAGGGCAGCCCGAATGAACAGGCTGCCCTCTACGTTGTCACGCTATTCTACTATCTAGTCTGCAAGCTGGCCGATCATTGTCGGACTAGCCGGATGGCATCAGCGATGACGGTCTTGCCTACGGTTGTCCAGCAGGACAACTGAACCCTATTGCTTCCTGCAAGGAAGCTGTAGGTTCCCAGCAGGTTCCACTTGCCACCGTTGATCGACTGATTCACGTTGACCGTATTCGTTCCGCCGCTGCGGTAGATCACGTATGGTGCAGTCAACGAGCGGTTCGTCCCTGCAGACCACCAGGCCCAAACCTGGAAAGTGCCGGGACCGAGCAGGTTGAAGCTCCACTGCGCCGGATCGCTAACTGCAGCGGTCGGTCTGGAGCGATAGTTCGCCCCATACTTGTCGGGGGCCGACGTGCCCGTGGCCCAGCTGGCCGAAGCGGTGAATCCCGCATCGGAGTTGTCTGCGATCACCTGGGTCTCCCAAGTGGTCGCGGATGCCTGGTTACTCTGAGCGGATTCATTCTGCGCTGCATCGTAAGCCGACACCTTATAGTTGTATGTGGTCTTCTCAGCGAGACCGGTATTGTTGTAAGTCCTACCGCTGACCGAAGTCAGGTAGACGCCGTTCCGGTAGATCTTGTAACCGGTAACGCCCACATTATCAGTAGAGGCCGTCCAGCTCAGGTTGATCTGAGTGGGCGATGCCGCTGTCGCGGTCAGGTTCGTTGGCGTGCTTGGCACCGTCATGTCCGAGGAGAACAGGACGAACTTGACAGCATCAGCAACAACGATCGAACCCGTTGCTCCGGTGCCGTTACCCAACTTCACCGAGCCTGCGGTGCCCTGCAAGAAGACCTTGCGTGTGACAAGAGGCACCCACTGGCCGCCGGTCGCCTGCTGATTGACGTTGATGGTCTGCTGTCCGCCGTTCCATGTAACGGTGAACGGTGAGTTGGTAGCTCTGTTGCTTCCAACCGGATACCAGACGTAAACGTCATAGTAACCGGACACGTCGATCGGCGGAGTCCAGGTAGCACTCCTCGTCTCTGTGGCGACGGTGCTGCCATAGAAATAATCCGCTCCATACTTGTCGGGAGCCGATGTTCCGGAACTCCACGCGCCAATGTATGTCGCTTGATTATTGTCGATGATGATCGTCGTCACGGACGGGGTGGTCACGACCGCCTGACCGCTCTGCGCCGACTCATTGCCCTTCAGGTCAAAGGCGCTTACCTTGTAAGTGTACTGGGTGTTGCCCCAGCAAGTAGTGTCGGAGTAAGAGGTCGTGGCGCTGGTGCCGATATTGGCACCATTGCGGTAGACCTTATACCCGACTACGCCCACTGCATCAGTGGAACCAGTCCACGACAGGTTCACCTGCGATCTCGATACAGCAATCGCGGTGAGGCCGGTTGGCACGGTCGGAGGAGTCACGTCCTGAGTCGTGGTGACCTGAGCCGCCGTACACAGCGCAGACAGGTTGTGAGATGCATCCTCGGACGCTACCTGGTAGCTGTAGGTCGTTGATGGAGCGCAAGTCAAGTCCGAGAATGAGTTGGTTGTCGCAACCGCAATCTCTGTCCCATCACGGTATACCCTGTAGCCGGTCACCGCCACGTTGTCCGTGGAGGCTGTCCAGCTCAGGTTAACCCTGGTCTCAGATGCGGCAATCGCAGTTAGGCCGCCAGGAACACTGGGCGGAGTACCGTCCAGAGTGGTTCCCGGATGAGCCGTGCTCTTCGCAGACTCATTGCCGGCAGCATCGTAAGCCGTCAGCTCGTAGTTGTAGGTAGTCATCTCCGCTAGGCCGGTGTCAGAGTAGGAAGTCGTCGTGCTCGTTCCCACCTGTACGCCATCGCGGTAGATCTTATAGCCCGTGACCTCTATATTATCCGTGGAATCGATCCAAGCCAGATCTATCTGCGTTGTGGACATTCCATCGACGGCGACGATCTCAGGCACACTCGGCGCCTCGGTGTCTCCACCGGGCATCAGTATTTCAGCAGCAACGCTCTTGCCCGATTCGTTGCCCGCGGCATCATACGCCGTTACTTCAAAGACGTAATGAATTGCCTTGAGGCAAGTTGTGTCGGAGTAGGAAGCAGTCGTGCTGGTACCGATCTGTACGCCGTCCCGGAAGATCTTGTATCCGGTGACTCCCAGATTGTCGGTGGAAGCCGTCCAGGTCAGGTCTGCCTGGGTTTCCGAGGCAGCAGTCACTGCCAGGTTGGTCGGAACGCTCGGTGGCGTCATGTCTGCGAACACGAGCTTGATCGCATCCGCCATGACACTCATCGAAGTCTCGGCAGTGCCGTTGCCCACCTTCACGTAGCCCGCAGTTCCTGTCAGGAAGGGCTTTGCATTGGCTATCAGATTCCACTTACCGCCGTTCGCCTGCTGGTTCACAGGCACGGTAACTGATCCGCCGTTGTAGCTGACGGTGTACGGGGCCTTGATAGAGCGGTTGGCGCCCTGGGAATACCACACATACACGTCGTAGTTGCCGGCGACGACAATACTGGGCGTCCAGGTTGCCGTCTTAGTCTCAGTGGCAGCGGTCGTGCAGTAAGCGTAGTCTGCCCCATACTTATCGGCAGACCCAGTGCTGGTGAACCATGATCCAACCAGTGTAGCCTGCGGATTGTCAATAATGATATCCGCGACGGTGTCATTCGCGCCGGTCGTGAATGTGTAGTCGCCGGATGTCGTCAGGTTGTTGGCGCCATCCTTGCTCTTCACGCGGTAGTGGTAGGTCGTGCTCGCCGTCAAGCCGGTAAGCTGAACGGCGTGAGTAGTAACAAGCAGTGAGTCCAAAGTTGACGAGCTGCCATAAGCAGTCGTCAACCCGTACTCCACCTGGGAGCTCGCGTTCTCATTCGTATCCCAGAGAACTCGAACATTGGTGGCCTGTATCTTCTCCGTTCTAACGTTGGAGATTATCGGAGCCGTGGTGTCAGCACCCATGGTGATATCCACGTTTACCACTGATCCGGCAACTATTGTTGCCTGACCGGTGGCATTCGAGTATCCCGGTGCGCTGGCGGTTACCGTGTAAACCCCGGGAGCGAGGTCAACGAAGCCGTAGAAGCCCGTCCCTGAGTTCTTGATAGACTTGGTGGATACCGTGACAGTCGCCGGGTAGAGCGCGACGCCGGATCCGTTCTTGATCTTGCCTTTCAGCATACCCGTGGTCGGGTTGTCGATCCACGACATGCCGCCAACGGTCCGCTGAGTGGCGAATGGACCAGCGATCAGAGCGTTCTTGAAGCCCGTTCGGTCCACGGTTCCGGTATTGGTCACTCTGTAGTCGTATACCGATACCCCGGGGCCGCCAAGGCTTGCGACCGCATTGAGCTGGATCATCGAGTCACTGATCGTATTGTAGGACGCCCCCTGGGCGATGTAGATGTGATGGCCGTAACCCCTGCCGATGCTATCTTCGGCATTGCCTGCGAAGGTATTGTTGTCCGACGTGTAGTTCATCGGGCAAGCATAGTCCAGGTAGTGGTCGCTCATCCAGGAATCCCAGTCCTGGAGGACGTTGGAACTTCCGCCCGCCGCCGTCATCCAAACGGCCGCGCCTACTTTGAGACTAGGCTTGAGAGCCTTGGCCTCAAGGTAGATCCTCCTAACCACGTTGGTGACCTGGTCTCTGCGCCAGTCAGACCATCTGGAGTTGCCTGCTACAGGGTTCCCCGATGTGCCAAACTCGGCGTTATACCTGCCAACGGCAGTGGTATTATAACCCCAGGTGTTGTCCGAATAGCGGATGTAGTCCAGGCAAAGACCGTCTATGCTGTAGTTCTGGACCACTTCCATGAAGACGCTCTTGTACCAGTCTTCAACCGCGGGAACGCCGGGATCGAGCCAACTGCCGTCCACTGTGTCATACATCCCACCCGCATCAGTCTTAGAGAACCAATCCTGGTGGGTGTTGAACAGATGGTCAGGGCTCGTATGGGGCGGAGCAGTTTGGCTTGTCCATGCCCGGCTGACTACCATCCATGCATGAACTTCCATTCCCTTGGCGTGAGCCTTGGTGACAATGTCGGCCAACGGGTCATAACCCGCCTCAGGCGTGACATTGGTTGCCCGCGGCTCCAGAGTGGACGTGTAGTATGCGTCTGCACGCTTGCGCATCTCGACGAATACGGCGTTGCAGCCTGCAGACTGGATGTAGTCTAGTGTGGCGGTCGTCGCGGCCGCATTCTCGAATCCCGAGCCCCAGGCGTCTACCCACATGGCACGTAACTCGCCCATGGCGGAAGTCCCGGCTGGGTTGCTCGGCCCGGACTCATTACCTGCGGCGTCGAAAGCGGTTACCGTGTAGGTGTAGCTTACGTTCGCCACGGCAGTCAGGTCCGAGTAAGCATTTCCCGTGTGAGATGCCAGATACGAGCCATTGCGATAGATCTTGTATCCGGTCACTCCAATGTTGTCGGTGGAAGCATTCCACGCAAGGTCCACTTGAGTCGGAGAGACGACGGTCGCCGTCAAGCCAGTCGGTGCGCTTGGCGGGACGGTGTCGGGACCTGGTGTTATAACGGAGACCGTAACCAGGCGGATAGCATCTGCCGCGACTATACTGCCTGTCGCTCCAGTGCCGTTGCCCAGCTTGACGTAGTCGGTCGTGCCAGCAAGGAAATGCTTGCCGGAAGCAAGGAGTAACCACATCCCGCCATTTGCCTGCTGATTGACGTTGACGGTCTGAGATGCCCCATTGCAGTAGATAGTGAACGGAGCGTTAGTGGCTCTGTTTGCGCCCTGAGGGTACCAGCAGTAGACATCGTAATACCCCTCAGAGGCGATGTTGGGTGTCCACTTGGCCGTATGATCCTCAGTGACAGCGGTACTGGCGAAGCTATAGTCAGCGCCGTATTTGTCCGGGGACGCTGTAGCAAGACCCCACGTACCGGTGAATGTACAGGCCGGGTTGTCTATGATCATCTCGGCCACCGGAGTCGTCGCTAAGGCAGGCGAACTCTGCGCCGATTCGTTGCCGGCCGCATCATAAGCGCTCACGGTGTAGCTGTAAGCTGTATTGGCTGCAACAGCGGTATCTGAGTAACCGCTCGCATCCGGGACAGTTGTAAGCAGCACGCCCCCGCGGAAGATCTTGTAGCCCGTGACTCCGACATTGTCCGATGACGCTGTCCAAGTCAGATTGATCTTCGTTGGCGCCGCGGGCCTTGCCACCAGATTGGTAGGTACCGACGGCGCAGTTGTCTCATTCGGCGCCAGAGCGAAGTTCTTCGTTAGCGTCTGGCCTGCAGTAATCGTAATCGACGCGCTCTGGGTCGCGTAGCCGGTCTTGCTGGCGGTGATGGTATATGCCCCCGCGCTCAGGCCAGTCATTGAGTACTTGCCCGACGCGTCTGCAGTAGTAGATCTCATGCCTGAGATGACTACACTCGCCGACGGGACGGCTGCGCCATCTCCGGTGCGGGTCACAGTGCCGCTAACATTTCCAGTCGCCGGATCAACCGTTATGCTCCAGGTGATGGTGGGGCCAAACCAGGTCACGCCCTCCTGAAGGAGCCTGAATGACTCGGAATACGTTCCCGGAGTCGCAGGCGCATGGATGATGAACGTGTACCGTCCCACCTGGCCCTGGGCCACGGCGCTCTGGTCAACGTCGGAAGGCCGGGTGGCGTTGATCCAGTTGGTGGCTAGATAGAATGGGCTTGACCGGTCCTGAGGATTCTGTGTGCCCAGTCTCGAATTGCCATGCCCCCATGTAGCAGTACCCTGGTTGGTGAACTCAGCCCAACACGTCGCAGTCGCTCCCGCTGTTATATGAGAGGGATACGACGCTGCGTGATAGGTAGAGTTATAGGTGGGCGCCGGCGGTGGTGGCGGCGGCGGCGGCGGAGCGCCACCTACCTGCTGCATGAAGTAGTTCCAGTCCCATCCCGGATCAGGATCCGTGTGTCCGGGGCCGCAGACACACGCGTTGATGTCCCTGTGTCCAAGAATTCCAGGGGGGCAGCTTCGATGTGCCTTTGGAATACCCCACCTGTTGCAGATATCGCGGTACAGGAGTCCAGATGCGTTATACAAGGCCGCGGGGTGGCCCGATGACGCATAGCCCTCATGCTCCGTGCTGATGCAGTAGGAGTTCGCGCAGCCCTGAGTCCACGCTGTGTAGACTTCGTCCACCACGCACCACACTCCGCCGGCTCCCGACACCACGTAGTTAGAGGAGCCCTGGGCGTCACAGTTTCTGAACCAAGACAGCGTGCCTGCCGCGGTGCCCTCGGCCGTATGGACGACAGCTGTCGTCTTGTTATACCTTGACGTCGAGTAGTTGCAACTCGCCGCCGGATACCAGGTCGCGCCGCCGTAGTAGCCGTTGAAGCTCTTTGCCGTCGAGCTCGTCACTTCCTGGGCCGACTTGGGCCGAAGGTCAGACAGGTCGATGTCGCCAATTTCCTGCGGTGGGAAGCTAAATCGCTCACCGTCGGAATTGACCCAGTCGAGGCCTGTGAGCAGTTGCTCGTAGACCTCCATTGCAAACATCCGGCTGAACTCTTCGTCCAGTCCGGCATACTTGATCACGGGCTCAAGCCATTCGTCCAGGCCGCCGCTTCGGTCTATCTTCATCTTGTTGGCGTAGGCCGATAGCACAGCGGCACCCGCGTTGATATTATGCATCGGGTTGGTCTTGAGCTGCTCCGATGGGATATTGAGCAGAGCGGCACCTTCGCCGAGCGAGTCTTTGCCCATGAAGTTCTTTTCTCGGAGCGCCATGACGCCAAAACCATTCTCGATGGTTGGCGCGTCACCGCGGTTTTCGAAAGAGCAGCCGAAGTAAGCCAAAGTAAGCAGCAGAGGCAGTGGGACATCGTGCTTAGCCGCTGCTTTCTCGAATAGCGGCATTAGCGGTTGATTCCACGGGCCTCCGCGAGTCTGGGCCCACCCCGATAGGTTGCGCTCGTTACCTCCACTTGGGGCGCCCTGAGCGAAACAAATACTACATGCGAATGCGAGGATACATGCAATCGCACAGATACGCAAGAAACGCATTTACCTTACCCCCTGTAATACAAACGTTGGTACTACATCCTGCAAAAGCGATTGACAGGTGTCGATCGCTTACAACGGACACTATTATCCGTGGCAGATCCCCCTGGTATTCGAGAGGCACTTCACTGGACCCAGCACGCGCCCCGGGGTCGAGAAACGGCCGTTTCCTGAGGCGAAGTCACCCTCGGGAAGCGGCAAGACACGTAATATCTGCCAAGGACATCCCCCCTTTGCCGAGACTGGTGTTACAACAACTAGCCTGCTGCCGGGCGCGGTGGTGTGGGAAACTGCAGTGCGCCTTGCGAGCATTGAGTCACAGAATATACCCATCCGTAGTAAATGTCAACTAGCTGAGCAGTAATAACTAGCCTGAGCATGAATTGATTACTATTTACAGAAACCGTGCTGCTTAGGCACACCCAGGACAAGCCTAACACCTGGTGCCCCGAGGAGCGACCGTAGTTTGTCACCCCAAGGATCGGTGTTGGCACTGAGATCGGTGCCCAGTCTGGGATAAGTGGAAAGATAGATATGATTCAGGCTATGCCGAGGGCATGGATGGGAAACGCCCCGCAGCTTCCGTGACCGGCAGACGCTTCCCGGCTATCGCGCCAACTCCGCAGCCGTAAGTACCGCCACACCCAGCGCGCCTTGCCTGGGCAGCTTCCTGAGGCTCCTCGCCATTTCCTGAGTAGTCGTGTTCATCTGCTGCAAGGATGTGCTGAGGGCGTCGACAGGCGTCCACAATCTGCCTGATCTCCGGTAGATAACCGCGCGAGCCCATGTAGTCGGAGTTGTCCAGATTGCGGACCGATATGCCAATGACGTCCGGCTTGATCTGCCTTACCGCGCTCTCCACATCATCAAGAGGCCGGCAAGAGAAGCCCTCAAGAGAAGCACAGGTTGCCATAGTCCCCAATACAGGTTCTGTGATATGATTGATATGTGAGACTCAGACTAACTGCTCTTCTTTTCGCTTGTCTGTTCCTGCTTGGTGGATGCGGCGCACCGGTGATGAGCGGTGTGGAGGACGTGCTGGTAGTAAGCAACACGAACTCCCCAGTGTCCACCCGCATTGCGTCGTACTATATGTCGAAGCGTGGAATTGCGTCGAAATACCATGTCACCATCCAGACCATCGATTCCAGCGCGTCGGCGGCAAACGAGTTCATCCCGCCCAGTGACTATGTTAAGAAGATTCACAAGCCGGTGCAGGAATACCTATCAAGCCACGGGTTAACGGATCAGATAAAGTATATCGTGTTGACCAAGGGCATACCGTTTCGCTTGTCATCTGACCCGACAGGGGAGAGTTCCAGTGGGCAATCGGTGGACAGCATCCTCGCAACAATGGGTATGGTCGACCCACTCCAACTTGTTCTAGGAAAGAACAAGAATCCTATCATTAACCGCTACTGGCGCTCAAAGAAGCGGTTTTCGCATGCGGCGTTCGGCGGTTATCTGGTGTGCAGGCTCGATGGCTACACAGAGACTGATGCGAAAGCACTAGTCGACCGAGCACTTGCCCCTGCATCAGCCGAACGTATCGTCTTGCTGGATGTATGTCCGGGAAGGGGTCTCGGCGACCCATCCATTCAGCCTATATGCATCATCAACCGCGACGGGACCAAGAGCAGCAATCCCCAAATGAAATACTGCGATTTCAACGCGGATATGATCCACCTCAGCCAGGTACTGGCAGGACGGCCGAATCTTAATGTGATTCTCGATAAGACCGACAGCTTCGCAAGCAGCCCGAAACCGCTAACTGCATATGTGTCGTGGGGCAGCAACGATGGGAAGTTCAGTGCCGAGACGTATCACGGTCTTCAGTTCGCTCCCAGGAGCCTAGTGGAAACAGCGGTGTCTTCGAGCGGGCGGACTCTATTGAAGACTAGCGGGGGGCAGTCTCTGGTTGCCGACCTGATCGCGCAGGGCGCCGCGGGTGCAAAAGGCTACGTGACGGAGCCATTTATCTTAGCAATGGCGTCCCCCAGCGTCTTTGTGGATCTGTACCTGTCGGGAAGGAACTTGGCTGAGTCTTACTACGCAGGTTCAAGATTCGTCGGATGGAAAGACATAGTCCTCGGTGATCCGCTCTGCAGTCTGTCTAATGAATAGGACAATCAGTGGGCGTTACTCCGCCCTGTCACTGCCCGTCGATGGCATATAGGTCGCACGGCGCTTGTCACCGAACGTGACCTCGAACGCGGCTGGGCCGCCGAAAACCGGCAAGAATACCAGTGGACTACCCCGCGCATGCATGCTATCCTGAAAGCAGGCGGCTACTTCATCAGGAGGAAGGGTTCTTGAGAGATCGCTCCGTGCTTGTGCTCCCCATCAACATCGTGCTTCTGGTGATCGGTCTTGCGGACCTCCTAACGACCATCTTCTGGCTCCGCACGGGTCAGGCCACGGAAGTGAACCCCATCATGGCTGCGGCTCTGAGCTTGAGTCCTGTATTGTTCATCCTCGTGAAGCTGGCCACCCTTGGCGCGTACGTTGCAGTCATCGAATGGTACAGGCGACGCAGAAACCCGTCGTTTGCGCGCATTGTGAGCAATATCACGGTCACGGCATACGTTGGGGTCTACTCCGTATCGTTCTTCGTTGTAAACGCGAGTCTCCTGCTGAGATAATCGACACAAAGTGTCACGATTCACCGCTTCACCATCTACGACCTCGATATTGGTCCTGACCGGGCATTCCCCCCCCTAATCTACCTGAACCTGCCTGCCGATAACTCTATTGACTCAAAGCAAATCCTACGGGCATGGGACAGGACAATGCTTCATCATCGTAAAGCTACACTCTATCCTAACAGAGTTGGACTCGATATCGGAAGCCACACGGTAAGTGCCGTCGAGGTGGTCGAGCGCGGCCCGGAAACGGTCATACGTTCCGCCGGATCGGTCACTATTCCAGGCGCAAAAGGCAAGCAGCCGGTTCGAGATTCGGCGGCTGTTGTCCAGGCCCTGCGGAACCTATGGTCAACGGCGGGAATGCGCTCCAACAAAGTTATGCTTGCTCTCCCGGCGGACGCAGTCTACATGAAATGGCTTCACCTGGAAGCGACGAAGCCCGAGGAGCTCGCTCAGACAGCAAGAGCCGCTGCAGTTCGGGGAGCCCCATTCCCAGCCGCCGACGCTATCGTCGATTTCCGAGTACTACCCTCCCGCGGAGCCACTGCACGGAACGTTCATCTGGTGATGGTCGTCGCGGCGCTGGGCTCTATGGTAGATGAACTATTGAACATGGCCGAGAGCGCGGGACTTGAGCCCATGGCGGTAGACATCGGTACAGCCGCGGCACTGAGGTGCTTCCAGATGCAGAATCGGGCCGGAAGCCCGCTGTGGAGCGGCCAGCCGTTCGCGCATTGTATCATAGGCGCGCGGAGCACAACCATCGCCGTCATGCGCGGCAGCGAGATGGAGTTCGCGCGGACCGTTCCCGTGGGCGGCGGAGACTTCACCGAATGCATAGTTCAGCACACCGGCGCAAGCTGGGCCGAGGCAGAACAGATAAAGATGACTCCCGGCACTCGCCTGGTCGAGGGCGGAGTGCTGGTCACGTCCTGCGAAGGGCAGCAGCTTCGCATTCCGTGCGATAGCGCCGCGGGACGACTTGCACGAGAGACGCTGAGGTCGCTCAAGTTCTTTCGCAGTCAGTTCGCGGAGGGCAGCTACCTTGGGATGGTCGGGGCCGCGACCTTGAGTGGAGGCGGCGCGCTGCTAAGAGGCATTGACGCGAGCATCCAGGAACAGGGCATCGAAGTCACGAGCACTATCAACCCCTTCGCGGGGTTCTCAGTAGCCGCGGAGAGCGGCATCCAAGACATCGGGGCCAGCAGCCCCGCATACACAACGGCAGTCGGCCTCGCACTGGGCGACTACTGGACAGAGGAAGAAGTAGCCGACGAGGTCGAGACTGCGGCATAGCGAAAAACCAATGAAACCATTTAACCTTGCAGAATCTCGAATCGCGCAGCGCACTTACTGCCAGACGCACATGAACCGGCGGATCAGGATGATAGCGTTGTTCGCGGCGATCGCGGTGGTCGCAGCCGTGCTCTCTTACGGCTGCAACGCCATGATCGCGGGCAGGGCCGACAAGGCTAATGCCGGGCTGATCAGCATCGAGAAGCGATGTGCGGCGATCGGGCGAGAGACCGACTCAGCTAAAGCCGAGCTAGATCAGCGCCAGTGGCAGGACCAACTGGCTAAGGCCAGCGGTTCCTGGCTATCAGTGGTAAACAGCGCCGTGAACTGCTTACCCGACGACGTCTGGGTGACGCGGGTCGAGACCTCGCCCAAGGACTCGACACTGCTCATTGAGGGGCGTGCCGCGACCTACGATTCCCTTTCCGCATTCATCGGTGGGCTTCACCGAAACCCCGCATTCTCCGACATACGACTGGGTTCGGTGCGGATCGTCCGGATCGGGAACCTTACATGCTTGGACTTTTCCGTGCCGATCAAGCTGAGTTCCTCGGCGGCTGCGAGCGGTCCCGCGCCGGCGGCCCAAGCCAATGCACAGGTAGCGAGGAGGCCGGGAGCGTGAAATACGTAAAACTCTACAGCCCTGGGAATGTCGAGCGCGCAAGGTATGTCCAGATAGCCGTTGCCGCGGTGGCGATCGCGGTCTGCGTCTTTGTGATGGTTTCGACAGTCTTGGGAGTGCAGCGGGTTCAAAGAACCGAGAGTGCGCTCGACAAAGCCGTGTTCCAGTGCAGAACGCTTTCCCGCGCGGCCGAGAAGCTGCAGGAGCAGGCAGCAAGCCAGGCATTCCTGAGCCGGGGCGGGGTCGAGTCGTTCGCGCTGCAACTGTCCAGGTGGTCGCGAGATAGCGGCGTGGACGTGGAGTCGCTTTCGCCTGAGGGTGCGCCCGCCGCAATGGACATCAAAGTGGGCGAGACGAAACTCGGGATATGGAACGCGCACAAAGTCCGCATCAATGGGCGCGGCAACTTCGTGCAGGTGATGTCGGTGCTGAACCGGCTTCGTAACCCGCATATGCCGGTCCAACTGGACTCGGTGCTCGTGCAAGCAGTCGATTCGGGCATAAGCGGAATCGTCAGCTTCAACGTCATCTGCACAGTCTACGAGAAGAAGATCGAATCGAGCTAATACTATGCTAACAGTCGATCCGAGCCAGAAAAAGGTCGTGTGGGCGCTGATGGCGGTGCTGATCGGGGCTATCTGCGTGACGGTGGTACGAACGAGACCGGCGAGTCCGCAGATACCCGCCACGGATGCGGCGGCCATTTCCCAAACGGCGCCTGCTGACCGACGAGTGGAAGTGCAGGTGCAGAACCTGTCGCGCAACCCATTCAAGGCGCCTGATGCGTTCTCGCTGGCCCAAGGAAGAAGTAATGCCGCGGAGATGGGATTGCCAATGCCAGGCGCGGATCCAGCGGGCAAACGCGGCCAGAAGGCCGGGACAGCGCTCGGCACGCTGCCAGCAGTACAGCCGGTGGTTGTGAAGATGCCGAAGACTGCGCAAGCCACGGACCCGCAGCAGGCTGCACCCGCCTTCGCATTACTGGCCACCATACAAAACGCTGGCGGCCTCTCGGCCGTGATCAAGTCAAACGACTCGATAGTCCGGGTCGTCAATGTCGGTGATACATTGGAGGGGGGCTACAAAGTCCGGGCACTCCAGCCGGGACGAGCAGTCCTGTCAAATAGGGAGGACACAATCGTTGTTAGCAAGCCGAAATCATAGAAGAATGCGAAGCCGAGCCTGGACAATGGAAGGCGCGGGGTTGCTCCGACTTGCCACGCTGAGTCTCGTGCTTCTTGCAGTGTTCAGCTCACTGGTTTTTGGGCAGCCTAAGCCTGTCAGCGCGCCCGCGGAGCCACCTGCCGTGGCCGCCGACAACGGGCTCTACGATATTGACGCGACGGGCACGGACGTTAAGTTCGTACTGGAAGCGCTCGCGCGGCGTTCCGGCGCCAACATAGTCGTAAGCCCCGAGATCACTGGAGAGATATCCGCTCACCTGAAACAGCAGTCGGTAGACAGCATTCTGGATTTCCTGTCGGCCGTACAGGGGTTCGCGTGGAAGAAAAGTGGAGATACGTATCTCGTGTCGACCAAGGAGAGATTGCTGGCCAAGCCGGCGGAGACCCCGGAGCCACTGCCTGAGCCGAAGACGCTCGTCTGGAAATGTCGCCACGCAAAGCCTACGGGCCTGGTTACAGTGATTGGGAAGATGTTCCCGAGTGTGAAGACCGTTGAGGGACCCAACCAGTCCGACCCAAAGCTTGGGGCCGCTCCTTCGAGCGCCGGCGCATCGCTCGGCAGTGCTGGGGGTAGTCCCGGTCTCAGTTCGTCGAATGAGCTGAGCGACAGTGGGTCACTCGTCGTGATGGGCCAGCCGGACGAACTGGCAAAGGTGAAGGAACTACTTGAGCGCCTCGATGCGCCCCCCATGCAGGTATCGATAGAAGTGGCTATCACGGAAGTCACCTCCAGCGCGGGCAAGACCCTTGGTATCGATTGGTCTTGGAGCGACTTGGCGATCAAGGAGAGCGCCCCCAGCGGCATCGGGTTCGGCAAGTTCTCAAGATCCGGAATGAGCATCGCGGGAGCGATCAAG
>Ga0209638_1000272_pt1 | contig 34702 bp, 33 predicted proteins | sample BarGraNGADG00211_FD_184490 | JGI IMG/M metagenome (GOLD analysis project Ga0209638, IMG submission 184490) | Arctic peat soil microbial communities from Barrow, Alaska - Barrow Graham LP Ref core NGADG0002-211 (SPAdes) (version 2) | ecosystem: Environmental > Terrestrial > Soil > Wetlands > Peat...
GCGCTCTTCTTCGGCTTGCTCTCCTTGGAGGCGGAGGGACGCGGGGCAGTCTTGGCTGCCTTTGCGGTGCGCGCGGACGCACCCTTTCCCCTGGCTTCCTGGTCCCATGCCATCACCAGTTGCCTGGGGTCAGGGTCGCGCGGATCCGGCTCCGGGTCCACATTCGGCCCGGACTTGGACCCGGAACCGAAAAGCTTGACTACCAATGTCTACCTCCGTGGAAAGTGAAACCGAGGTCGAGGCCTTGACCACCCTGCAGGCCGGCTGGAGGCGCACTGTGGAGACACGGACCACACGGAGAGGGGTGAGACGTCCTCATAATGATTCCGGGTCTCCGCGACCCCTGAGGGCGGCCGCGGTCCAGAGCGGCGCGGAGCCGCACAGCGCTAGACAAGACTCTCTCGACCGCGCGCATGTTAGCAGATGAGGCAACATATCAACAATCCTAGTCTCCCCGTCACTTTACCACAATGGTCCAGGCCGTCCGTTCAACGCCGGAGGAGGGTCTCAGACCCGCCCGCGATACTGGCCGCCGCACCCTGCAGCAATAGAACAAGTGTTCGGATAATACCACTCTTGTCAGGGGCTGTCCAGACCACAGGCCGGCACGCGTTTGCCCGGAATTCTTACCGTATCGACCGTATCCACCAAATTGAAGCCGGGGGGTGCAGCATGCCCCTTTCGCGGAATTCGAGACGGTCATGGGTGGACTCGAGCGTCGGGCCGTAGTGGTGCGACCCTGATCTCGCCCTCCGAACGCAGACGTAAGCGGCCCGCCTCTGAACGACAAAGGCGGGCCGCCCGTGCTGTCTTGGCTTCTTCTTGACTACTTCTTCAGGCGTGAGAGCACGTCGGGGTTGGCCGGGGTAATGGGGGGCTTGCCCGACAGGACCGCCAGCACATTACCAGCGGCCAGATCGAGCATGGCCTGCCTGGTCGCCACAGTGGCGCTGCCGATATGGGGCAGCACTACCACGTTGTCCATTTTGAGCAGCGGGTTGTTGGTCGGGGTAGGCTCCTTCTCGAAGACGTCGAGCCCGGCCCCGGCGATCCTTCCCTCTCGCAGCGCCGAGATCAGCGCCCTCTCCTCCACCACCGGGCCTCGAGCGGCGTTGATGAGGAAGGCGGTGGGTTTCATCTTGGCGAGCTGAGCATCACCTATCAGCCCTCTGGTCTCGGGCATGAGGGGCATGTGGACAGAGACGAAATCGGCCTCGCCCAGCAGCGTGTCCATGTCGACGTACTGGTAGCCGAACTCCTTCTCCAATTGCTCACGGCGAACGGTGTCGTAGTAGAGCACCTTCATATGGAAGCCCAGCGCCCTGTGGGCCACCGCCGCGCCGATGCGACCGAGGCCGATGATGCCGAGGGTGGCGTGGTGGACGTTGGTTCCCAGGAAGGTGGCGGGGCCGCCCAGCATCGTCCACTCCCCAGCTCGCATGAAGCGCTCGGCCTCGCCGATGCGCCTTGCCACGTTGAGCAACAGTGTGAAGGCCAGGTCCGCGGTGGTGTCGGTCAGCACGTCCGGGGTGTTGGTCACGATGATCCCGCGCTGCGTAGCCGCAACGGCGTCTACGTTGTCGAACCCAACCCCGACGTTGGCGATCAGGCGCAGCTTTGGCGACTTGTCCATCAGCCCCGCGGTCCAACGGTCGGTGCCCAGCACGGCTTCCACGTCGGTCACGGACTCCTCCAGCACCTCGGCGGGGCAGCGACTCTCCTTGGGCCAGAAGGACACTTCGCACTGAGCGGAGAGCCGGGCCAGGGTGCTATCGGCTACTGGTCTGGTAATAAAGACCTTGGGTTTCGACATATGCACTCCTCCATAACCGTCCGGACCAGGTCCGGCGGGGGGTCGGGCTATCGGCTGCTACTTCGGCAGCTTGTCCAGGATCAGATCGACATAGCGCTGCCTGGGCAGAACCAGGAGCGCGGCGTTCACCCCATGCTCGGCCTGCTCGAAGTGTGTGTCGATGACGAACACCTCGTCGTTTTCCTGGGCCAGGTCGGCGAGCACCGTGTCCATGACGGCGGCCGACATGTCCACGGCCACCGTGGGGGGGGAGGGAGAGATGTTCAGTCCGGTACTGTCCGCGAGAGCGGCCAAGAAGAAGGAACAGGTGATATTGCCAACCTCACCCAGCGCCGAGCGTGCCATGTCTGACAGCTCCGGCCCGCTCTCCTCCGGCTCGCCGAGGATCATCGCGACCAACTCGTGGGCATCTTGCAGTGGCAGAAGAAGCAGCATGTGACCCTGTACTTCGCCAGTGATTTCAACGTAGGAAGCTGCGGTGAGGACATCCGGTCCACCAACCAGATCCGGCACTTCGGGCATCGGTACCTTTCGCACCTGGGCCGCCCTGGCTTCGGTGGCCTTGCCCGTCATCTCGGAGAGGCCGCGGCCAGAACGCTGGAATCCTATGTCAGCCACCACGGAGAGAGCCCTGAGCACGTCGCTGAGGCGCCGGCCCCGATTGGAGGCTCGCCGATTGTCTTCGCCACCCCGGCTCACCGACACTTTGCTTTCCTCGTTCATTCTCCCTCCCAGATCCCCTGCTGGTTAGTAGCCACCGGATGTACTCCTGCACGTGTCGTTGCCTACGCCAATCTGGAAAACGGGACCGGCAGAAAAGAGCGGAAATCGACTGCGGAAGGGATGACAATAAGCGACCGCAAGAATGAGTGAGATAGACAACTATGCCGACGCACAGTCTACCACTACTTTAACGCTCGCGAAACGGGCGGAAATGGCCATTCCTCAAGCTCGGCAAGCTCATCGCGGAATCACGAAGACGCTGCTCTATGTCGTATACTGAATGGCCCACGGCGAACCCAATCTATGGGGAGTACGTATGCTGCCGGATCTGCCGACCCTCGCCCTGTTCATGGCTGCCACTCTCATGCTTAACCTCACTCCCGGCCCAGACATGCTGTACGTGATCGCGAACAGCATGGGGCGTGGCCAAAAGGCCGGTGTCGTCTCCGCCTTCGGCATCGGGGCCGGAACCTTGGTCCACACCTTCGCGGCGGCCTTCGGCCTTTCGGCTCTGCTGATGTCCTCGTCGCTGGCCTTCGACGTGGTGCGCTACGGCGGCGCGGCCTACCTGATCTACCTGGGGATCAGGGCCATAGTCAGCAAGGAGAGCCGAATCCTCACCGGGCGCCTGGAGCAGGAGGGGTTGGGCAAGATCTTCCGCCAGGGGATGGCAACTAACGTCCTCAATCCCAAGGTTGCCCTCTTCTTCCTCGCTTTTTTACCCCAGTTCGTGGACCCTGCCCGGGGCTCCGTCGTGCTTCAGTTCGTCCTGCTTGGCACCCTCTTCAACACGTCCGGCACAACGGTGAACAGCCTCGTCGCGCTGGCCTCGGGATATGCGGGGGAGCGGTTAGGGAAAAGCCCCGGTTTCGCGCGGACCCAGCGCTGGTTCACAGGGAGTGTTTTCGTGGCGTTGGGAGCCCGAATAGCGCTGGCGGGACCCAGGTAGGGGCTAGCCTTGGATTTCGGTAGACTTCATGGGGATCGTGGTTCGCTGACCTGACTGCCTGCCGCTTACGTGTGACATCGACAGTGAGCCTGTCTGCAATGGCTCTAATGCAGAGCGAGCGGCGACGGGCTCCGTCTCGGCGGACACCGCCTCTCCGTAGCCCAAGGATTGCCCCGTCCGTGGGTCCAGCAGATCCCTCAATCCATCCCCCAGCAGGTTCAACCCCACCACGGTGCAGGTCATGGCGAGGCCCGGGAAGAGAGCAAGCCACCAAGCGCTATCAAGGTAGTTGCGTCCGGTGGCCATCAGCGCCCCCCATTCGGGCATAGGCGGTTGAGCGCCCAGGCCGATGAAGCTGAGACTGCTGCCGGTAAGCAGCGCGGTGCCCATGCGCATCGATGTGAGGACGACGACCGGGGATAGGATGTTGGGAAAGACGTGATGCCACATGACGCGGTGGTCGTTGGCTCCCAGGGCGATGGCGGCCTCGGCATAGGGCATGCGGCGCGCACCAAGGGTGGTGTTTCGCACGATGCGGTAGAAGGCGGGCACCCCCATAAAGCCGAGGGCGAGGATCAGGTTGTCCAGGGAGGCGCCGAGTCTGGCGACGATGACGATAGCGACCAGTGCGCCCGGCAGCGATAGCCAGCCGTCCATGACGCGGGAGACCATCTGGTCGGTCCAGCCGGTGTAGTAGCCGGCCAGGCTGCCGAGGATCACGCCGGCAACCAGCGATATGGCCACGCTGACCACGGCGATGCGAGCCGCCAGCCAGGCGCCGGCCGCAACCCGGCTCAGGAGGTCGCGGCCGAGAGCATCGGTGCCGAAGGGATGGTCCGGCCCGGGCGGCAAAAGCCGGGAGTTGGGCAGTATCTGGTCCGGGGCGTAGCTGCAGAGCAGCAGCGCCAGGAGGGCACCGATAGCCACCAGGGCGATCAGGGCGGTGCCCAGGTAGAGGGCCGGGGCGCGAAGGAAGTTGTTCCAGGCGGGCGTCCCCCACCTGTTGTCGGCCGCGGAGCGTTTCCTGGGAACAGGGCAGGGTGCCTGAGGACTCAACATCAGCCTGACGAGGCTGTGGCAGCGCCACGCCATCGCCAGTGCGGCGGCCTTGAGTTCGGACTGTCTCGTCATATCGCCTCGTGGCGCACCCGCGGATCGAGGGCACCGTGGAGAAGGTCGACGATAAGGTTGACCGAGAGGCAGAGGGGCACCACGGCCAGCACTGCCCCCATGACCACGGGCAAATCCCTGTCGAAGATGGCCTGGACCGTCAGCCGCCCGAGGCCAGGCCAAGCGAAAATGGTCTCGATGACGAAGGCCCCGCCGATCAGGTGGCTGAGGTTCAGCCCCATCATCGTAAGGGCGGGGATCAGGCTGTTGGGCAGGATGTGGCGCAGCATCAGTTGGCGCGGGTTGAGCCCCTTGGCCGCAGCGGTGCGGACGAAATCGGCTCTCTTCACTTCGATGACGCTGGAGCGCACCAGCCTGGCGACCATGGCGGCGCCCGGTAGGGCTAGACTGATTGCCGGAAGGATCAGGTGGGACATGCTGCCGTAGCCGAAGACGGGCAGCCAGTGCAGGCGCAGGGAGAAGAGCATCACCAGCAGGAGAGCCACCCAGTAGGGGGGGACTGCCAACCCCATGGCCGTGCCACCCATGGCCAGCAGGTCCAGATGGCTGCCGGGCCTCGACGCGGCCAGCACCCCCAATCCAAGGCCCGCAACAGTGGCGATCCCCATGGCCACCAGCGCCAACAGCAGGGTGGGGAGGATCCTCTCGGCCACCAGATCGGTCACGTTGCGGCCGTTGACCAGTGAGTGGCCAAGGTCGCCCTTGGTGATTGCGGCAACCATGTAGCCCGCGTAACGTTCGGGCAGGGGGGCATCGAGATGCATCTGGCTCCGCAGCGCCGCCACCTGCTCAGTGGAGGCATTCTCGCCGATCAACGCCTCCGCAGCGTCGCCGGGGGCGAAGGTCAGGGCGAGGTAGGCGACGAAGCTGACCACCAGAACCGTCACCAGCATGCCCCCCAGACGCCTCAAAAGATACCAGCTCATTTCCTCTACTCTACCCTAGTTCCCGCTCAGGGTAACGTCGTTTACCAGCATCCGGCCCAGCGATCCCACCTTCAGCCCCTGCACCCGATTCCGGGACACCATTCCCTCCATTGGGTAGTAGAGCGGCTGCCATGGGGCGTCGGCCAGGATCAGCTTCTGAGCCTCCTCGTAGACCTGGCCACGCTTCGTGGGATCCACCTCCCTCAGCCCCTTTTCGAAGAGGGCGTCCACCGTGGGGTTCGAGTAGAAGACCCTGTTGGTCTGCCGAATTCGAGAGGTGGATAGGTATATGTTCAGGGCGTCGGGATCGTTCCAGTCGTACCGCCACAGCAGCAGGTCGAAGGCGCCCTCCGTCGTGGCCTTCATCACCGCCGATGAGTCCAGCTGCTGTATCTCCACCGGCACCCCAATCGCCTTCAACTGGCTCTGGAGCACCGTGGCTATGGCCTCGTTGGGAGATCGAGTGGAGGTGAGCAGCCTGCCCGTGAGCTTCTTACCGTCCCGCTGCCAGCTTCCGTCTGACCCCTGGGCAAATCCCGCGTCTGCCAGCATCGCCTTGGCCTTGGACTGGTCGTAACCCTGGCCGAAGCTGGACAACGCCTTGTTGTAGCCGGGGAGGGAGGGCGGCAGGGGCGTGCCCGCCTCGATCCCCAGGTCGGAGAGGGCAGTCTTCACGATTTCCGACTTGTTCACAGCGTAGGATAGCGCCTGCCTAACCTTTGTATCATTGAAGGGGGCCTTGGCGCAGTTGTAGCCGAGGTACACCAGGGAGTCCAGGTTCACGGGCTCCACGTGCACGTTCTTGTCCTGGGCAAGGCTGGACATCTGGGAGGGCTCGGTGATGAAGATCACGTCCACGTCGCCCGCCTGGAGGGCGGACATCTGGGTGCCGGCATCCGGGATCAGCTTGAAGACCAGCTGTTCGAGCTTGACTGCGCCCCGGTTCTCGACTTCCGTGGGATCCCAGCTGTAGTCCGGATTGCGCACAAGGGTGATACTCACCCCTCGTTTCCACTCGCCCAGCTTGAAGGGACCCGTTCCCACCGGCTTGTTGGCAGCGTCATCGCCGGCAGCCTTGACTGCCGAGGGGCTGAGGATGCCCATGTAGGGCATGGAAATGGTGCTCCAGAAAGAGGCGTTCGGTTGGGCGAAGGTGAAACGGACGGTGCGGTCGTCCACGGCCTCGACCTTGGCGATATCCTTGACGTTGCCCGCGATCGGTGACTTGTCCCCCACCGCCTTGAATCGCTCGAAGGTGAAGACTACGGCAGCGGCGTTCAGCGGCGAGCCGTCGTGGAACTTGACGCCGCCGCGAAGGGTCATCGTGATTATCTTGCCGTCCGGCGACAGCTGCCAACTGTCCGCGAGGTGGCCGGTATACTGTCCGTCTCGCTGTCGGGTGACCAGGGTGTCGAAGATGTAGGGCAGCACCAGGTTCAGCCCGGAGTTGGCCGCCCCTTGGGGATCCATGGCCGTCGGCTCGGCGGTCATCGCCCTGGTGAGGGTACCGCCACCACTACCACTAACGGGGGTGGGTTGAGTCTGGCCACAGCCGACCAGGGCTATGACGATGGACAGCAGTATCGCAACGCGGGCAATGGCGCGCATTCCTACCTCCTCAGGATGGACTCCACGGCCAACTGGCCGCCGTGTATGCAGTCGGGCAGGCCGACCCCCCGATAGGAGCTACCAGCAATATGAAGCCCCGGCTGGGCGGCGCAGAGCAAGTCGATTTCCGCCATGCGGTCCAGGTGCCCGACATCGTACTGCGGGTGGGCATCCCTCCACCGATAGACGCGGGTCAGCACCGGTTCAGACTGGATCCCCATCAGGGCCCGCAGCTCCTCTCGGGCCATAATCACCATCTCGTCCTCGGGCAGGCGTGCAGAAGAGTCGTCTGCTGCGCTGCCGACGAAGCAGCGCAGCAGGACGTGGTCGGCGGGCGCCCTTCCGTCGAACTTGGTGGAGCTCCAGGTGCAGCCGCTGATCCTCCTCCGCTCTTTCCTAGGGATCACGAAGCCGAAGCCGTCCAGTGGGTGGCCCAGGGTATCCTTTCGGTAGCCGAAGGAGACGGTGGCCGTGGAGACGTAGCGGATCAACTTCAGTCTCTCGGCCAGCTTAGGGCCTATCCCTGAGAGCAGGGGCGCGGCATCCCTGGCCGGCACCGCCAGCACTACCTCCTCGGCCTCCACTTCTGCACCGTCGTCCAGTCTGAGCGAGTAGCAGCCATCGGCGTTGCGCCGAAGCCCAATCACCGTGCGACCCAGCGCCAGGCGAGTGCCATTTAGGCGGGTGGTGAGTGCAGAGGTCAGCTCCTCCAATCCATCTCTCAGCGTCATGAAGGCCGGCAGCGACTTGCTGTTGGAGGGCGGGCGAGCCGTTTTGGCCGCCAGCATTCCCCGGATCAGGCTGCCGTACTTCTGTTCGATCTGAGAGAAGCGAGGGAAGGTAGCCAAGAGGCTCTGACGCTCCGGGTCCGATGTGTGGATGCCTCCCATAAGCGGCTCCGCAATCTTGTCCAGAGCTTCGCTCCCCAGCCTTCGCCGAACGAAGCTGGCAACGCTCTCGTCCTGTACCTTTCGAGGACGGGGGATCACGAGGTCGAGCCCCATCCGCAGCTTCCCCAGGGGAGAGATCAGGGTGGAGAGGGCGAAGGGCGCGAAGCGGGTGGGTACAACGAGAAGCACGCCGTCCGGCAGGGTACGCAGCCGGCCCTGCCAGAGGATCGAAACCTTGCGGCTGGCCTCGTTGGTCCCGACCAGTCGATCCTCCATGCCGAGACGGCGGATCAGTTCCACCCCCCACGGTTTCTGTGTGAGGAAGGAGTCGGGCCCACCCTCGACCGCGAACCCATCTTCGTGGTGAGTGATCACCTTGCCGCCCAGCCGAGTATCTCGCTCTATCAGGGTGCAATCAACGGATATTCCGGCGGCCCTGGCCCCTTCCTGCAGGTAGTAGGCCGCCGCCAACCCGGTGATCCCCCCCCCAACTATGGCTATTCTCATAGACCCGACTCTATCCATTGTGTCCTTATGATCTTTCAGCTTGTCGATTCCGTTCGAGAACGCCCTCACTGTCTAGTCTGCAGGCTTGCGCTCAAATAGCTCGACCGCGCCGGTCTGCACTTCGCCTAGCAGCGTCTCGATACGGCGCAGCAGTCTGGTGTTCGCCTCCTGGTGTGTTGCGGCAGGCTGGGGGCGCTCCACGATTGCCACCTCGAGGAGGGTCATTCGAAAGAAGCTGATTGCCTGGAGCAAATCTACCAGCGGTTGCCCGCTGCGCATCGCGTTGCGAGCGTGCTCGACGCCTAAGGCACGGGCCTCTGCCAGCAAAGCGGCGTTGTCGGTGGAGGCAGCCAGGTATTGGAGGGTCAGGCCGATGAGCCGGCGCCCGAGGAGACGTTGTATCTCGCGCTCCGGCCCGTCGTAGGCGGCAACCCACCGCTGGTGGGTGATCTCCTGGCGGGTCTGGGCGATGGCGTGGTCTGCCCATTCAGACTGGGAGACCGCGGGAAGTCGGGTTCGGTGATGCTCTTGCTCGAAGCCGTCCAGGTCGGCCAGCCAGAAGCGGCGGTGGCCCCCCGGGGTCAGGAAGGCGTCGATCTGGCCATCGTCCACCCAACGCCTCAGCGTGGTGGGGTGGATGCCCAGTCGCTCGCTTGCCTGTTCCAGGGTTAACCACTTGCGCCTGCCGGCCGCCGGCTCTCCCTCTGTCATGCCCTTGCTACCCCCGGAGCATTTTCCACGAGGGACGGGGCCTCTACGATGAGTCTGGCCGACCGTCCCGGCTGGGAACGAGTAAATCCGATCAAAACTGCACAAAGCTCTGCAATTGTATGTGAGTCTGGGTCGTGCGGTCAAGGGAAGAGAGAGCGCCGCGTGACATCGTGGCAATCCTCTTGTGCAGCGATTGCCACGATGGTAGGCTTTGATTTGGATAGCATTTCTCTTCTATTGCTTTTATTGGCCGCGCAGGCGCGGTCTTGACTGCCCCCTAGCATCGATGAGATGAGTGGAAGTGGAGGTGGCAAGTGGAGTCCGCCCCGGAGACGATACTCGTCGTCGACGATGATCCGCTGATCAGCAATTCCATAGCGTTCGCGTTGAGGCAGGAGGGGTACGCGGTCGTCTTGGCACCAAACGGCCAGTCCGCCCTGGGCGAGGCTGCCCGGCGGCACCCGGACCTGGTTGTGCTGGACGTTGGGCTCCCTGACATCAACGGGGTGGAGGTGTGTCGCAGGATTCGCCATGGCTCATCCGTGCCCATAATGTTTCTTACCGCCCGTCAGGAAGAGGTGGACAAGGTGGTAGGGCTCGACGCGGGCGGGGACGAGTACATCGCCAAACCGATCGGCATCGCGGAACTCGCGGCGAGGGTGCGAGCGCTGCTGCGCCGCAGCCGGTTGCCGGCAGGGCCGTCTGCCTCCAAGGTGTACCGGGTGGGCGACGTGTCGCTGGACCCAGAGGCGCACCGAGTCGATGTGAGGGGAAGAGAGGTCGTGCTGACTCCGCGGGAGTTCGAGCTGCTACAGTTGCTTCTCTCCAATGCCGGCCGCGCCGTGACCCGACAGCACACCCTGGATGCCGTTTGGGGGACCGAATGGTTTGGAGACGAGAACGTTGTCGAGGTCTTCATCCGGCAGCTACGCCGGAAGATAGAGGAAAACCCGGACAGGCCCCGTATTATTGAGACGGTTCGCGGCGTCGGATACCGCTTTGCATTGTCGGCGCCACCCCCTCCCCCGATTTGGTACGGGGATGACTGCTAGATGTGGCGGTTACTAGTTGCTGAGTAGCCTTAGAACCAAGCTGATGCTGAGCCATCTCGGCCTGGTGCTCTTGGCCATGGTTGTGCTGGGTATCTACCTGTTGAGGAACATGGACTGGTTCTACCTCAACGCCACGCAGAACCGGATGCACGACGAGATGGCGATGATCAGCGGTCGCGTGGGGCCTCTGATGGCCGACGGCGATCGTGATGGGGTTCGGGCATACCTGGAGCAGTTGGGGCCAAACGTGGCGATCAGGGTGATGGTGGCCGATGCCGACGGCGTTATCGTCGGCTCCACGGAGCCGGAGGAGTCTCACCTAGTCGGCCGGCTGGGCCTCTCCTATGGCTTATCCAAGGCGCTGCGGAGCCGGATTGAGCAGATCGTCCAAGGCGAGAGCCAGCCCACAAATGACGCGGTGTACCTGGTGGCTCCTCTCGACTGGGACGGCAAGCAGGTGGGTGCCATTCGGCTCTCGTACCAGCTGGGGGACCTCTACAGCCAGATGGTTCAGCTGGCCACCACTATCCTGGTGGGCCTGGCCGTGGCATTGGGAGTCGGGTTGCTGGTGTCGCTAGTGCTCGCTCAGAGCCTCAGCGCCCCGGCTCGCCGGCTGGCGACGGCGGCTCGCGCCCTCAGCGCGGGGAATCTGGGTTATCGGATCAAGCCCCAAGGCAACGACGAGATCAGGGAAGCCGGGCGTGCCTTCGATGCCCTCGCCGACCGGATGCAGCAGTTGGAGTGGTCCAGGCAACAGCTGCTCGGAGACGTGTCCCACGACCTCCACTCCTCCATAACCGGCGTCGGCATGGCGGTGGAGGCACTTCAACGGGGCGCGGTGGACGATCTCGCGACCAGGGCACTTCTGTTGGATGGGCTGGCCAGCCACAGCCGCCGGCTGCACCGAATGGCCGACGATCTGCTGGAGACGGCCAGGATCGAGGCGGGGAGGCTCCAGCTTCGCAGATCCAAGGTCAGCCCGAGCGCATTGCTGCGCACGCTGGCGGCGGAGTTCACTGCCGAGGCGAACCAGCAGGGAGTGGTACTGCAGTTGGATGGGGGCTCCGAATTGCCGGCAACGTGGGCGGACGGTGTGAGACTGGCGCAATCGCTGGGGAACCTGGTGGAGAACGCCATACGGCACACCCCGCCCGGGTCTCGCGTGATCCTTGGCGGCGAGGCCGACGACGGCCATTGCAGGCTCTTTGTTCGTGATGAAGGTCCGGGGATCCCGAAGGAGGACCTTCCGCTGTTGTTCGATCGGTTCAAGAGGTTCAAGCAGGAGCGGCCCGGCAGGCTTGGCTTCGGACTCGCCATAGCCAAGGGGCTGGTGGAGGCTCACGGCGGCAGGATAGAAGTGTCCAGCACGATAGGCGATGGGACCACCTTCACTGTGGTGCTGCCCATTACCGGGGAGGAAGTGGGGCTCTAGCGGCTTCCAGCCTGCTGGCCGACGGACTACTAGCTTCCGGCCGCGGGTTGCCCCGGGTCGGTCTGCTGGTTCGCGGCAACCTCCGCCAACTGATCCATCTCCGCCTTCTCGAGGAAGGCCATGGCCCCGGTCCGGCTCTCGTTCGTTTCCCCGTGCCCAAGGTTTGGGAAGATCACCAACTCCTCTTTGGCCCCGAGATTGGCGATCGCCTTGGCGAATGCCTTAGCCCTCTCGACTCGGTTGGTGCCGATGTAGGTGGTGAAGTCCTGGGGCACGTCGCCCGAGGCGGTGTCCTTGTCCCCCACTCCGATCCAGAACGGGATCTTCTTGACCGCCTCAGGATCGAAGCGCTTCCCGCAATAGCTGTTGATGTCGGCGACTCCCAGCGGGAAGTCGAGCGGCGCTTGGTTGTCCGAGTCGGGGACGCAGGCGGAGGGAAGGGTGTAGCTGCCCGCCGACATGGAGGCCACGGCCATCACCTTGTCGGGGTACAGCAGCGCGAAGCGGTGAGCCGCCTGCCCGCCCCGAGAGAAACCGTACAGTAGCAGCTTGTCCCTCACGGTGAGCCCCGTCTGAGTGGACAGCGTGTCCAGCAGCGACTTCAACCAGGGGAAGTTGCTCTTTCCGTCGGCCTTGAGGGTCTCGATCTGCTTCCAATCCCCGTAGTTGAACTTGGGCACCACCAGCACCCAGCCGTTCATCTCCGCCTGAGGGGCAAGGCCCTGGGCGAACTCATCTGCGTTGTCCCCCACACCACGAAACGCCGCGAGGACCGTGATGGGCTGGCCGCTGCGCGCGGAGCTGGGAATGTAGAGGTAGTAGTCGATGCCGTTGAAGTTGAGGGCGTTGACCACTCCCGTTTCCATGAGCAGGGGAATAGGAGACTCTGGTGGCGCTGCACCATGAGGGCTGGCGGAAGGATCATCCTGGGCAAAGGAGTATTGTACTGGAGAGAGGCGCCCTAACCCCACAAATCCAGACGCGAGGAGAACCGCCACGAGGGCGATCGCCATGGCAAAGAGCCTGGGTTTCCAGTTGTTCAACAGCAAGACCTGCCGGAAGAAGTCGGATAGGACGACCTAAGCTGATCATTAGTATAGCGGTAAACTGGTTTTTCGACAAGCACCCAGGGGCGGATGCTTCGGCGATCGGTTTCGACCGGCTCGGTGCTGTCAGGCCCTGGGCTGCTACTGAAGTAGGTACCTCGTACGATAGCGGATTACCCCCATCAGCAGGCCGAACTGCAGGCTGGCGTCGAAGATCGTCCTGAACTGGTCGAAGTAGAACACCAGCAGATTGATGGCTGTGAGCGAGAGCAGAAGGCCGATGTATCCGATGCGGATAGCTCGTTTCTCTCGCCCGACTGCCATAAACCCAGCCGCCACCAGCAGTGGGAGGCCCGCCAGGCCGGTTAGGGCAAGGCGGATCTCTGCCGCAGCGGGGCTGAAAGCGCCTGAAAGCTGGCCGAAGGACACGAGCGTCGCCACGGTCTGATCGCGCACGTCGCCTGGGGCCAGCGCCAGAATCGGAAGGGAGACGGCAGCCACAGCCGCGGGAATCCCCAGCAGCAGGAAGCCGACCAGTATCAGGGTCTTCAGACGGCGACGTCCCAGGCGGCGAAGCTCCAGCCTTCGACCCCACTCCCTGATCCTCTCCCACTGGGTCGGTCGGTCAGGCACAAGCAGGAGGGTATCGCTCCCGAGGAAATCGAGCAGCGCGGCCGCCAGTCGCGCCAGATTCGGCTGCTCGCTGTGGCTTATGACGCGCTGCAGCCTGGCCTTCAAATCAGTCAGCTCGTGCGGCTCCAAATCGTTGTCCAGCACCGCCGACAGATCATCCATGGCGCGGTAAAGCTCGGCGCGCGGATCCTGGGAGGGCGGGCGTCGCACCTCCAGGTAAAGCAACACTGTCAACAGGAAGAGGGCGTAGATAACGGGGGCGGCAGCCGGGGAGAAGTAGTCGTTGGTCCTGGTGATGAATTTCCCCACCTCGTCGATAAAGAGGCCGACGCCCACCCCGCTGAGCAGCGCACTCAAGGCGTAGACCCAGCGGTTGGTGAGGATCAGAGGCAGCAGGGAGGCCACGAACAGCAGCAGCCCGCCCCAGAGGACGTGGGCGATGTGCAGCCGCCCCCCGCCGACCTGGGGGTAACCGGTGAGCTGGAGAAACAGCCGGGTCGCGGTGACCGAAAGGGCGAAGCTGAGCAAGGTAATGAGAAGGTACTGCTCAGCGCCGTGCCGCTTGACCGGCTCCCGAATGTGACTGATCAATCCGTCCATATGAACATTGTACCAAATGGAGTGGAGACTACTGCTTGCGGACCTTATCGCCGTCCCGCAGATCGCTCTGGCCGGCCACAGCCATCATAGCCTCCAGAGAGTCTAGGGCGAGGCGGGTGCGGGCAATCCACCCATCCACGGAGCTGGATCGCTCCTCCATCCACGCCTCCAGCGAGCCGGCCCTGGCAATCTCCTCCGGAAAGTAGTCCGGGGTCTCGAACTCCAGCCCCTCCGTCTTCAGGAAGCCCGCCTTCAGGCCTGGTGCCTGCCGCACCAGCGCCGGCCACTCCGCGTCGGTGGCGTTGGTCGGCGCGGTGGATCTCTTTAGGATTAGCTCCGCTACCGCGCGGGAGACGCCACAGGAGCCGGCGCTCACGTCCACCTCCTCGCCAAACCAGAGGGAGAAACCGTGGTTGGTGATAGTCTCGGTATCCCGCTGCACCCTGGGGTGGGTGTGGAATGCTCTGTCGGTGCGGCCAAGGATCAGGTAGTCGTTCTCGACAATCTGCTCGAGAACTGATGCCAGCTCCGTCGGGTAGTGCCCCAGCCAGTGGAGCACCCGGTCAAAATCGCAGTAGTGGAGGTGGTTGGCGCCGGATTCGATCCCCAGTCTGAGGGCGTGGCGGCGGCCCACACCCACGCAGCCGTTGCTTTCCGCCAGGGTCTCCACAACCACGCCGGGGAGCGTATCCAACAGCCTTCGAGAGGTGGCGGGGGTGGGCACCACGATGATCGCTTCGTAGAGCTGCTTTAGACCGTCCAGGAGTTGCTGGGTGGACTGGACCATCCGACCGTCAGGGTCGTGCAGTGTGGAGACGAGAGCTACCATCGGGATCACCTCCGGGAGTGTCGAAAGTCGCGAACCGAGGCTCGAGGGACGAAAGATGGAGTGCTGGAGGCGGTGGGGAGAAGGCGGCCTGACGACCGGTTCTATCCGCTCACGCAACTCTTGGCGTAGCGACTGCCCGCCCTGCCTGAGCCAAGCCGTGGTCGCTCAGGTGGGTAACTGTCAAGGCTACCCGCGTAGGCTTCCCTCCACCCCTGTCAGCAGAGGGAAGCCTAACATGCTACGCGGATCCAGTTCCATAGCCCTCCTGTATCCTATGGAGGACATACCAGTCCATGGGCACGTTTCGCAGCACCGAGATGGCGTCTCGGCAGTGTCTCCAGTGGGTGTTGGCCGCGTTGGTGTAGCGAAGAGCATCAGGCGGTTACACAAAGAACACGGTTTTACATGTGGCCGGCGATTATGGATAATGAAAGTCTGCACACTGCATGAGATCGGCATCGATGAAGAAGGGTAAAGGTGACCTCTGTCGCGCCGCAGACTAGGGCCGGCGAATGAACCTTGACCAGGTCCGCATGGCAGAAGTGGGCCCAAAGACGATACTGGTTGTGGACGACGATAAGGACCTCCTCACACTGGTGGCCTTCGTTCTGGAGAATGAGGGCTACAAGGTGATGACGGCCGCAGACGACGCCAGGAAGAGGGCGAGCGAGGTGGGCGCTGCCACAGTGATCGACCGACTCCTGTCTTCTCGACATGGATTCCGTGCTGCTCTGCTGCTGTGTGGGGCCGGCACCTTGGGCTACTGCCTGGTGGCGTTGCGGCTTGCGCCGGGTGCGGATCTACCTCGCCACGCAGGCTGGTTCATGGTCGCCTTTGCCAGCTATCTCCCGGCAGTTGCCCTGGTACTTGCGGCGGAGAGACGTGGCCGGCCCTGGACTGGAGGCGATCTGGTCATCATCGGCGGCCTTGCCCTTCTCTTCAGGGCGCTCCTGGCGGCCATACCCCCCAGTCTGTCCGACGATGTCCTTCGCTACGTGTGGGATGGCAAGCTAATCAATGCCGGTGTGGATCCCTACCTCTACGCCCCGGCTGCCCCAGAGCTGGCGCAGTTCCGGTCCCCCCTCTGGGAGGGCATCAACAGTAAGTCCATGTCCACCCCCTACCCTCCCCTGGCGGAGGCGCTTTTTGCCCTGGTATACCGGCTGGCTCCGGAAAGCCTGTTCGGCATGCAGGTCATGGCGGTGACCTTCGATCTGGCGGTGGCCGCTCTTCTGATTACTATGTTGGACCGATGGGGGCTGGACCGACGACGGGTTCTGGTTTACGCCTGGAACCCATTGGTGCCGCTGCAGTTCGCCCATAGCGCCCACTTCGACGCGGCCATGATCCTCACCCTTCTGGGGGCGATCTTCTTGCTGTCTGGTGGCCGGAGGGTCGCCAGTGGTGCATTGCTTGGCCTTTCTGTCCTGGTCAGATTGGTGCCGGCGGTGGTTGGTCCCATCTTCCTCCCGTTGTGGGGAGTGGTGGGGACGGTGGCGGCGGGCGTGGTAACGGTTGGAGGTCTATTGCCCTGGCTCGGTTCCGGCTCCGCTATCAGCGGCATTCTGCTTGAGGCCTCCGACGCTCGGTTCAACGACAGCCTCGGGTACATTTTGCCGAGGCTTCTGGGTATGGTGGTACCGAATTCGGAGTCGGTTGCGAGGGGATTGGCGAGCCTCTCGGTCGCCCTGGCATCCCTGGGGATTGCTCTTTACCTGTGGAGACGCGGGGGGGACTGGAAGAAGTTGCTCAAGGCCTGCTACTGGCTGCTGGGGTTGACGCTGCTTCTGAACGCGGTTGTTGAGCCCTGGTACCTCACCTGGATGCTGCCCTTCCTCTGCTTCACCCTGGGATCCACCCGGCTTGGGTTGCCCGTGCCAGGCCCGGCTTTGGGCTGGCTACTGCTGTCCGGCACCATCGTGCTCACCGACCTGACCTACGCGGCCAACGCTCCCGGCTCCCTGTGGGTGTGGGTGAGGGCCGCAGAGTACATTCCACTGTACGGCTTGCTGCTTTGGCAAGTCATAACGTGGGCCTTCAGTTCTAGGAGCCGTGGGGGTAGGTGAGGGTTACATCCCCCGGGAATCCGGGGAAGAGCGCCGGCGCCGAGCTTGTCCTGGCCGGTGCTCTCCGCGTTATACTGTACCCTTATTCTGGGGTTCGGAGGCGTGGTCAGTTGGAGGCAAGGAGGGTCAGCGACTCAAGGAGCGAGATCAGTCAGTTTATGCTGGCCCCGGAGAGCAATCCCTGGGGTAATGTTCACGGTGGGTCAATCATGAAGCTGGTCGACAACGTCGGCGGGGTGGTGGCGATGCGCCACTGCCGAATGCCTGTGGTGACCGCCGAAGTCAAGGCGATGAGCTTTCTTCAGCCCGTGGCCGTGGGGACTCTGGTCACCGCCAAGGGCGACATGAACTGTGTAGGCAGGAGTTCCATGGAGATTCGGGTCACCGTGGAAGCGGAGAACCTGCTCACCGGGGAGGTCACCCAGGCGGCGGTGGCGGAGCTGGTGTACGTGGCATTGGGGGGGGATGGCCGGCCGGCGGAGGTCCCGCGGCTTATCCCGGAGACCGACGAGGAGAAGCGGCGCATGGAGGAATCGAGGCGGCAGCGGTCCCGCCAGACGGCAGAGTGAGTCACGTCAGCTGTGTTATAATGCCTCGAGGATTCGCGAGGGTCCCGTCCACAGCACTCTCTCAAGATTAAGTTGGGTCGGCACGGCGCCGACCCTTCCTTGTGTCGAAGTTATGATTTCCATCCTGTCTGCAGTCGCAGGGCAAGGCGGGGAGTAGAGGAGACAGCTTCCATGGCTATTGTAGGTGTTGTCGGAGGCCAATGGGGAGACGAGGGCAAGGGGAAGGTCATCGATCTGCTTGCGCAGCGAGCGGAGCTGGTGATTCGTTCTCACGGCGGCAATAACGCGGGGCACACCGTGGTGAACGAACAGGGCAAGTTTGCCCTGCATCTGGTGCCCGCGGGGATCTTCAACGCCGCCACCACCTGCATCATAGGCCCTGGGGTTGTCCTGGACCCCGCTATCCTGCTGGAGGAAATGGACGGTCTCAACCGGCGTGGCGTAGACACCAGCGGCCTGATGATCAGCAGCCGCGCTCACATGGTGATGCCCTACCACCTGCTGCTGGATCGTCTACAGGAGGAGGGTAGAGGGGCCGGCCGCATAGGCACAACCGGCAGGGGCATAGGGCCGGCCTACGCGGACAAGACCTCCCGCGACGGACTGCGGGTAGGGGAGTTGCTGGATCTGGAGTCCTTCAAGGTCCGGCTGGAGCAGGCGCTGGCCCAGAAGAACCGGTTGCTGGAGAAGGTGTACGGCGCCGAGCCCTTCCAGCTCGAGCCGATGCTGGCCGACTTCGCTGGCTACGCGGCACGGCTGCGGCCCTTCATCAAGGAGACGGAGCCGGTGGTCTTCGACGCTGTGCGCCGGGGCAAGAACGTCCTGCTGGAGGGTGCCCACGGAACCTTGCTGGACACCGACCACGGCACCTATCCCTATGTGACCTCTTCGTCTCCCACCGTTGCAGGGCTCTGCCTGGGCGCCGGCATCGGCCCCACCAGGGTGGACACGGCGATCGGCGTGTTCAAGGCGTACTCCACCCGCGTCGGCGGCGGCCCTATGTCGACGGAGTTGAATGACTCGGTGGGCGAGCATCTGCGCGAGCGTGGAGCCGAGTTTGGCACCACTACCGGCCGGCCGCGCCGATGTGGTTGGTTCGATGGAGTGGCCGCCAGGCACTCTGTCATGGTGAACGGCTTCAACTCGCTGGCAGTGACAAAGCTCGACGTTCTGGACGATGTCCCTGAGTTGAAGATTTGCGTGGCTTACCGACTGAATGGTGAGGAGATCGACTTCGTGCCGGCCGATGCTCGGCAAATTGACCGGTGCGAGCCGGTGTACGAGACCCTCCCTGGCTGGAATTGCTCGCTCTCCTCAGCACGAGATCTGGGGGACTTGCCGCCTGCCGCCATCCGCTACCTGGATCGGCTGAATGAACTGTTGGAGGTTGAAATAGACGTCGTGGGCGTGGGGGCTGCCAGGGATGCAGTGATCTGCCGACGCGACCTCTATAGATAGCATGGCAATCAATTATCTCCTCTTTGACCTGGACGGAACCCTGATTGACACGACTAACCTGATACTTAACTGCTACAAGAACAGCGTGAACAAATTCGTGGAGAACCCGCCGGATAAGGCGGAGATTCTCAAGGGTTTCGGGCGTCCTCTCCAAGACCAGTTGTGGAGGCTCTACCCCTCTCTAAGGGACCGGATCGACGAGATGGCGCTGCTGTGGAGGGAAGCCCAGGACGAGCTGCACGATAGCCTGATAGAGCCGTTCCCCGGCACCTCCGAAACGCTGGCTGATCTGAAGCGGCGAGGCTATCCGCTGGGAATAGTGACCTCCAAAGAGCGGCCGATGGCCGAGCGCGGGATGGAGTTGAATGGCTTCCGCCACCTGATGGACATCATGGTGTGCGTGGACGATACCAACAATCACAAGCCACACCCGGAGCCGATCTTGAGAGGGATCGAGCTCATGGGGGCCAAGCCGGAGGAGACCCTGTATGTGGGCGACAGCCTGCACGACATGACGGCGGGCCGGGCGGCAGGTGTTAAGGTCGCCGCGGCGATGTGGGGGCCCTTTGCCAAGGAACCCTTGATGGAGTCCAAACCAGACTTTCTGCTGCCCACTATCGGGCAGTTGCTGGAGATATGCCCTCCCCTCGAGTAGCAGTCATCTGTCGGATGTCAGCGGTGCCGCCGAGGTGGGACATACGATATCATTATGTGATGGTTTCGATGCGCTGATAGCTGATAGCTGATGACTGACTGCTGATCGCTGATTGCTGATCGCTGAAAGCTGACAATGTCCACGGACGTAAGAACCGCTCTTTCCTTCGATAACCGGACTGTGCTAAAAGAGAATGAGGTCTTCCTGGTCAGTGATGCCTCCGGCGACATTCACGCCTTGAGCAGGGAGGGTCAGGGGCTCTACTTCCGCGACACCCGTTTCCTCAGCATGTTTGAGGTGGGCATCGAGGAGGTGGACATATCGCTGCTCTCCGCCGCCGGCGACCAGAGCTTCATGGGGAACTTCCAGTATGCCAACAACCCCGGCACCCTCAAGGACGGCACCGTGGTGGGCGCGCGGACCATCAGTGTTCGGCGCAACCGCTTCATTCGCGATGGCCTCCACGAGCGAATAGGGTTCTTCAGCTTCAACCCCTTCCCTGTGGAACTCACCGTTCGGCTTTGCTTCGGCTCCGATTTTCGAGACATGTTTGACGTGCGGGGCTACGCCAAGCGGAAGCGCCATGGGTTGATCGCTCCACCGAGTGCCGAGGGCAGCTCGATCTGGCTCAACTATCAGGGGCTGGACGGCATAGTGAGGCGGACTCAGATCAGCTTCGAGTCTCCGCCTACTCAGGTTGAGGTCTTTCCTGGAGACTCGGAGGTCGATGATGCCGGGCTGCCGAATGGATCTGGCGAACGTCGGTCCGACATTCGAGTTGAGCCTCCTCACGCCGTTGCGACCTTCCGTTTTGTCCTGCCTCCCCGGGAGCCGGTGTCCATTACCCTGCACGTCCTGCCCCTGGTAGGGGAGTTCAGTGCCTCGGTGGTATCGCTGGATTCCGAGTACGCCTCCATGGCCCAGTCCTATCGCGAGTGGTCCGAAAGCTGTACCGAGATCAGTTCGGACAACGAGCTGTTCGACTCGATGGTGCGTCGGGCCCTGTATGACATACGGCTGCTGATGAACGAGCTTCCATCGGGCCCGCTGCCCGCGGCCGGCATTCCGTGGTTCAGCGTGCCCTTCGGGAGGGACAGCCTCATAACCTCCTTCCAGACGTTGATGCTGCAGCCAGATCTGGCCTATGGGACTTTACGTTTCCTGGCTGAGTCCCAGGGCAGGGAATTTAGCGATTGGAGGGATGAGGAGCCCGGCAAGATCTTGCACGAGCTTCGACTGGGGGAGATGGCCCAGATGGGGGAAGTCCCCCACGACTCGTACTATGGGACCGTGGACGCCACTCCCCTTTTCCTGATTCTGCTTGGCGAGCTGGTGAAGTGGACGGGGAATTGGGCACTGGTCAACGAGCTGCGAGAGCCTTTAGAGAGGGCCCTGGAGTGGGTGCGCAAGTACGGCGACCTGAACGGCGACGGTTTTCTGGAGTACAAGAGCCGTTCTAGCCGAGGGATCCGCAACCAGGGGTGGAAGGACTCGGCCAACGCCGTTTGCTTCCGGGATGGAAGCCAGGCGGAGCCGCCCATAGCGCTGGCCGAGGCGCAGGGGTACGCCTACGATGCACGGATGCGGGTGGCTGAGCTGCTGGCCGAGATGGGTGAGGACGAGCGTGCCCGACTGCTGCTCCAGGAGGCGGAAGAGCTGCGAGAGCGCTTTGACCGCCGCTTCTGGCTGGAGGAGGAGCAGTATTACGCATTGGCGTTGGATGCGTGCGGCAAACCCGTGCCCGTGGTAACATCAAATCCGGGCCATTGTCTCTGGTCCGGTCTGCTCTCTCCGGACAGGGCCGGTCAGGTCGTGCGGCGGCTGATGTCGAAGGACATGCTCTCTGGATGGGGAATCCGGACGGTGAGCAGCCTCGAGCCAACCTTCAACCCCATGAGCTACCACAATGGGTCCGTGTGGCCCCATGACAACTCCCTGATCGTGGCCGGGCTGAGGAGGTACGGATACCACCGCGAGGCCGATACGGTCTTCACCCAACTGTACGAGGCGGGGCTTCGGTTCAGCGGATTCAGGCTGCCGGAGCTGTATTGTGGCTTCGACCGCGACCTCCACTACCAGTCGATGCCAGCCCAGTACCCGGTGTCTTGCAGCCCTCAGGCGTGGTCCGCGGGGGCGGTGTTCTTGATGCTTCAGGAAGCGTTGGGGATGCACCCGGATGCGGCCAGAGGAGTGCTTCGGCTGCGACCTGCCCTTCCAGCCTGGCTAAACCGTCTATCACTGCGCCGAATGCGGGTTGGCGATCACACGGTGGATCTGACCTTCGTGAGGGAGGGTGGTAAGGTGCACGTGGATGTGCGCAACGCCGGCAACCTGACCGTGATCGAAGACGAAGTGGAAAGGAGCTGACTGTGCCAGGATTTGGCCTTATGCCTCAATCACAGCGGTTCTTCGACCTTTTTGAAGAAGACGCGAAGAACCTGGTTGCAGGATCCAAACAGCTGCGGGATATGCTGGACCACTACGAACAGGCTCCCCGGCTGGTGAAGAAGCTGGAGAGCTATGAGCACGAGGGGGACCGCATCACTCACGACCTGTTCGCGGAGCTGAACAAGACCTTTGTCACTCCCCTGGACCGTGAGGATATCCAGGCCCTGGCGTCGGGTATGGACACGATCATGGACCAGATAGAGGCCGCGGCAGACACCATGGTGCTGTACGGCGTTGAAGCTCCTACCGAACAGGCGAAGCTGCTGGCCGACATCATAATCGACTCGGCGGCGCAGATCTTTCAGGCGATCCAGCTGCTCAGGGGCCATCACAACTTGCGCGAGATCCTGGTGAACTGCGTGGAAATCAACCGGCTGGAGAACGAGGCCGACGAGGTGCGAAGGCAGGTGCTGGCGGCCCTCTTCAGGGAAGAGCCGGACGTGATCAAGATCATCAAGTGGAAAGAGATCTACGAGTTGCTGGAGGGGGCCACCGACGCATGCGAGGATGTGGCCGACGTTCTCCAGGGGATTGTGTTGAAGAATGCCTGACACAATCCTGGTGCTCGGACTGGTCCTGCTGCTGGCAGTGGCCTTCGACTTCATCAACGGTTTTCACGATACTGCAAATGCCATCGCCACGGTGGTCGCGACGCGGGTGCTTACCCCTCGCCAGGCCATCCTGATGGCCGCGTCACTCAACTTCCTGGGTGCGCTCTCCGGTACCGCGGTGGCCGCCACGGTGGGCAAGGGTATTGTCGACCCCAAGGGGGTGAGCCAGGCGGTGATCGTGGCGGCGCTCACCAGCGCCATCATTTGGAATCTGATCACCTGGTATATGGGTATTCCCAGCAGTTCCTCCCATGCCCTGATCGGCGGGCTTGTTGGTGGGGCGCTGGCGTATCAAGGGAGTGGGGTGCTCAACAGAACCGGACTGGAGACCGTAATCTCTGGCCTGCTAACGTCGCCGTTGCTCGGCATGGCCATCGGCTTCTCCATAATGATCGGCCTGGCGTGGCTGGTGTTCCGCCAAAGTCCCCACTACGTCAACCAGCACTTCAGGCGGTTGCAGCTGCTCTCCTCCGCCTTTATGTCCTTCAGCCACGGCTCCAACGACGCCCAAAAGACCATGGGCATCGTCACCATGTCGCTGTTCAGTTATGGGATGATCGACAGCTTCCAGGTGCCGCTCTGGGTAATGGTGTTGGCGGCGCTGGCCATGGCGGCTGGAACCTCCGCCGGCGGCTGGAGGATAATCAAGACCATGGGACACAAGATCATCAAGCTGGAGCCAATCCATGGGTTCGCCGCTGAGACGGCTGCTGCCACGGTCATTCAGATCGCCAGCCATCTTGGCCTGCCCGTGAGCACGACCCACGTCATCGCCGGGTCGATCATGGGGGTGGGTGCATCCAAGCGGCTCTCCGCTGTGCGCTGGGGTGTCGCGGGGAGCATGTTGACTGCTTGGGTTCTAACGATACCGACCACGGCGACGATAGCGTGGCTGCTGTTCGAGGGCTTCTCGTTAATGCGAGACGTGATTGCGATGGCGGGGGTGTGACTGCGACTTCCACACCACGCGCTCAAGCTCGTTGGCGATGCGGCTCTCCGCGCCGGAGGACATGATGGCGCGGGCTCGCTCGCTCATGGCCGCCAGCCGCTCCGGTTTCTCCAGTAGAGACAGGATCTCAGCCGCCAGCCGGTCACCGGTCAGATCTTCCTGCTGCTGCATCACCGATGCACCTCCCCTGGCGAAGACCAACCCGTTGGCGATCTGGTGGGAGCGGGGCATCGGGATCAGCAGGCTGGGTTTGCCTAGGGCTGCCAGTTCCGTGAGGGTGGATAGGCCGGCCCGGCTCACCACCAGATCGGCGGCGGCCAGGGCATGGGGCATCTGCTCCACCAGGAATTCCATCTGCCGGTAACCCGGACCAAGGCAGGGCGCCTCAACCTGCTTCCCTCGCCCTGTGATGTGCACTATCTGGCACCGCTCCACCAGCCGCGGCGCGGCCTCGACGATCAATCGGTTCAGACCAAGGGCACCGGTGCCGCCCCCTGTGACCAGGACCACGGGGAGTCTGTCGTCGAGGCCAAAGTTCCGCATCGCCTCGTTGCGGCTGCCCTCCAGGATCTCCTTGCGGACCGGGTTGCCCGTAACCTTAGTCTTTCCCGCGGGAAAGTGGGCAATGGAGTTGAAAAAGGTGACGGTGACCGCAGTGGCGAAAGGGGCGAGGATCCTGTTGGCCAGTCCGGGCTCCACATCCTGCTGATGGATCACCGTGGGCAGCCGGAGGAGGGTGGCTGCCAGCAGCGGGGGCACCGCGGCGAAGCCCCCGGCCGCGAACGCGACATCTGGCCGGAATGAGCGAACCTCTCCGACCGACTCTGCCAGCCCCATGGGGAGCCTGACCAGGTCTGTCAGGTTCTCCCAGGACCAGTAACGGCGCAACTTCCCAGCGTGCACGGCTCGGTAGGGGATACCCAGGGCCGCCACCAGATCCCGCTCCGGCCCGTCCTCCGTGCCGATGTAGAGGAACTGGCAGTCCCTCCGGCGCATCATCTCCTGGGCGACGGCCAGAACCGGGGTGCTGGAGCCACCCGAACCGCCCCCTGCCAACAGGATACGCATTACCTCCCCCTTCTGGCCACGTAGACCAGCCTGGAGCTATCCTCCCGCGGAGGGGTGAGATCCGGGAAGGACATCTCCTGGAGGGCGATAAGCCCCGCGGCGTCCAGTGCCGCGACCACCTCATCCTCAGTGTATCCACGCTCGTGGTGAACCTCCCGAAATCGCTCCACCCCTCCATGCCCTTTTCGGAGACAGAGCAGTTCAAGGGTGCCGATGCGAGTCGCCGGGTCGAAGCTGTATAGATGCACCAGCATCGCCGCTGAGGAATGCTCCTCGGCGACCCTGTTGCCCCACTCCTTTTCCATGCAGTAAGCCGTGTTGACGTCGAAGATGAATATGCCGCCTGGGGCCAGCACCCCGACAACACCCTGGAAGGTGGCCACGAGCTCCTCAGGATCCAGCAGGTGGTTCAGACTGTCGTAAAGGCAGGTTACCACGTCGAAGGGGCCGGCGATGTCCAACCGAGCCATGTCCTGCTGGCGGAAGTCCACTTTAACTCCCGCCCCCGCCACCTTCTCCCTCGCCAGCTTCAGCATATCAGAGGAGAGGTCCACTCCGGTTACCGTGAACCCGCGGGCCGTCAGGAGGATAGCCGCGCTTCCGGTGCCGCAGGCGAGATCCAGCAAGCAGCTGCCGGATACGGCGTACCGCTGGACCGACTGCTCCACCAGCGGCACGAAAGCCTGGCTTAGGTCGCTCTGGCAGAGGTCGTCGTACAGGGCGGAGTATCGGGAGTAGGGGGCCGCCAGCGGGTACTCCTCCTCCACGTGGGAGACTATCTCGTTCACCGGAAGCTACCCTTCTGGTCTGTAGGAGGTCTGGTTTCGCGTCTTCTCCTTGTGGCGCTCCAGGGCCAACTCGATCAGTCGATCGATCAGCTGAGGGTAGGATATGCCGGAGGCCTCCCACAGCTTGGGGTACATGCTGATCGTGGTGAACCCTGGAATGGTGTTGATCTCGTTGAGGTACACCCGGTTGCTGCCCTTTTCCAGGAAGAAGTCCACCCTCGCCATACCGGCGCAGTCGATGGCGGTGAACGCGTCTACCGCGACCCTGCGCACCTCCTCCGCCGTCTCGACAGGGATGGGGGCCGGGATGCGTATCTCCGACCTGCCGTCCACGTACTTGGCCCGGTAGTCGTAGAAGTCGTTGCAGGGGACGATCTCGCCGGGGACGGAGGCGATGGGGTCATCGTTCCCCAGGACGCTGCACTCGATCTCACGGCAGTCGATCCCCTTCTCCACCAGCAGTCTGCGGTCGAAGCGAGCGGCCAATGCCAGGGCCGCTGCCAGCTCGGCCCGGTTGTTCGCCTTGGAAATCCCCACGCTGGAGCCCAGATTGGCCGGCTTTGCGAAGCAGGGGTAGCTGAGGGCCTGCTCCACCATGTCCATGGAGCCCTCCGGGTCGGACTCCCACTGGCGGCGGCTTAGCGGCAGGTATTCCCCCATGGGAAGGCCTCGATTGGCGAAGAGGGCCTTCATCGCGATCTTGTCCATGCCGGTGGCAGAGGCCAGTACCCCGGCGCCCACGTAAGGCACGCCGGCCATCTCCAGCAGCCCCTGCACGGTCCCGTCCTCGCCGTAGGGCCCGTGCATCACTGGGAACACCACGTCCACCACCAACTGCCCCCCGTTTTCGGCTGCCTGGGCCCCGCTCTCCACAATAATCGCGCCCTCGGATGGGCCAGCAAAGCTGAGCAGGGTGGCCTCGTTCCCCGTCTTGGCGTATCCGGCCTTCAGCGCCTGCAACGGGTCGCCGTTCAGGAGCCATCGCCCCTCCTTGGTGATGCCCACCGGGATCACCTCGTACCTTGAGGGGTCCAGATTCCCCATGATGGAGGTGGCGGAGGCGAGCGAAACCTCGTGTTCGCCCGAGCGGCCTCCAAATATCACGGCAACCCTGGTTTTCATGGGGGAGTCTCCTCTAAATCACAGTTCGCCCATCGCCACGTGGGCCACGTTGGTGGCGTGGGAGTTAATCCGCTTGAGATCGTTGGGAACGTCCATGTGGATTGAGCTGCTGTCGATGCTCTCTCTTGCCCCAGAGTGGAGCCGAGGGACGCGGGCCCGGCGCGGCTCCCCCCTCATCTTATTTACGGCGGCCTTCTGGAGCAGCACCATGCGATCGATGATATCGCCATCGAGATATCACAGCGTAGCACAAGAAGGCTACCGCCGTATAAGCGGGTTCATGGGACCTACGAACGGCTGTCTTGGTGGTACACTGAGAGGGTCTGAGCAGCTTGGTGGTCGGGGACCGAGATCCGAAGAGGCGCGAGGGATAGCAGCGAAGCCGGAATGACGTGGGTTTGACCTCGCCTTGACACTCCCCGCCAGCGGTCTATATATTGAAGTCGACTAGGCCGCATAGACCCGTCGCGGAAGAGTGCTCCGGCATCGCCCCATGCCCAATTAGGTGTGCAGGCCCTTCCTCGGCCGGGATTACCGCTCCTGTTCCCGTTGCGGCCGCAACGTTGATTAGGGATCCTCGTGTGCTGCGGACCCCCGAGGGAGGGTTGCCTGATGCCGACAATGGGTGAGGTGCTTCGCGAGGCCCGGTACCGGCAGACCGTCTCGCTGGAGCAGGCGGAAGCCTATACGAAGGTCCGCAAGAAGTACTTGATAGCGCTAGAAGAGGACGATTACGCCGAATTGCCCTCCCCCGTATATGCCCGGGGCTTCCTGCAGATCTACGCCGAGTTCCTCGGCATTGACCCGATCGTCGCCGACAAAATGTTTCAGCCTCCTCAGGGACGGGTTCCTGAGTTGGGGATTCGTCCCGCGGCCAGCGGCATCCCCGCCAGCGGTGGTCTCTCTATGCGCGGCCTCGTCACCGTCCTCCTTTCGGCTTTGGGCATCGGTGCGATATTCTTGCTGTACTGGCAGTACACCGCCTTCACCTCCAGCCCAGGGGAGATACGGAGCGGGCCGCCCGTGGCAATCACCACGCCTACTAGCTACTTGGTCGCACCCTTGCCAAGTCCTACTGCCACCACGATACCTGCTCCGAGCCCGACTCCGGTGCGTGGCGTAGAGGTGGTTGTGACGATTACGGAGCGCAGCTGGATGAGGGTAACCGCCGACGGTGCCATTCAACCCCTCTTCGAGGGGGAGTTGCAGTCTGGCGATACCCGAAACTGGAAGGCCAAAGACCGTATCGACATGCGGGTGGGCAACGCTGCCGGAGTGGAGGTGACGGTCAACGGTATGCGCCAGGGGAAGCTTGGTGCCAGTGGAGAGGTTAAGAACGTGAGCTGGGGAAGGCAATAGATATAGATGAAGTTCCACATACTCACCCTCGGTTGTCCGAAGAACGAGGTGGACTCCGAGGGGATGGAGGTGCTGTTGACGGAGGCCGGGCATCGCCCGGTCGATCGTTTTTCTGAGGCCGACCTGGTGGTTGTGAATACCTGCGGCTTCATAGACGCCGCGAGGACGGAGTCGGTGGACACCCTGAAGGCGGTATCCGTCCAGCGGAAGCCCGGCAGCCTGCTGGTGGCCGCCGGCTGCCTTGCCCAGAAGGAGGGGGGGGGCCTCGCCGGTGACGTGACTGGGGTTGATGCCGTCATCGGTTGCCGAAGCTGGCCGGAGATCGTCCAACTGGCGGAGATACTGGAGCTTCGTTCGGCCAGCCGAGGAGACCAGATCCCCACCTTCCTGGCCGCCGATTTGCAGTTGGGCGACTTCAAACGAAAGCCGCGGGGTGGCAGCAGCTACGTGAAAATCTCCGACGGCTGTGACGCGACCTGCGCCTTCTGCGCCATACCCTCCATCAAGGGGAAGCAGCGCAGCAAGGCAGAGGAGCAGGTTGTGGAGGAGGTGCGCCAGCTTGCCGAAGGTGGGGCCAGGGAGGTGGTGCTGGTTGGGCAGGATACCACGGCTTACGGCCTGGACCTGGGTTACCGGGATGGACTGGCTCACCTGCTGCGCCGCATCGCCGAGACTGTTTCGAGCCTCACCTGGCTTCGAGTTCTCTACCTCTACCCTCAGCGTATCACGCCGACGCTGCTTGCCACCATGGCGGAGTTGCCCCAAATCTGCAAGTACGTGGATATTCCCTTCCAGCACACCCACCCGGGTCTGCTCAAAAGGATGGGCCGGCCCCACAACGAGGTTCGGAGTGTGGTGGACACCATCCGCGAAGCGGTACCGGGGGTGGCCATTAGGACCACTTTTATCGTGGGTTTCCCCGGCGAGACGGAGGAGGCGCATCAGCAGCTACTGAGATCGATAGAGGAGTTGAAGTTCGATCGGGTAGGGGTCTTCACCTACTCACCCCAAGCGGGAACCCCGGCTGCTGCCATGGATGGACAGATCCCCGACGGGGTCAAGGAGCGTCGGTGGCGTGAGTCCATGGAGGTGGCCCAGCGGGTTTCCCTGAAGCAGAATCGGGGGTTGGTAGGCAGGGAGTTGGACGTGTTGGTGGAAGGAGCCGGGAAAGGTGGCCGCAGGCACCAGACAACAATGGCCGGCCGGTCCTACCGGGATGCCCCCGAGGTCGATGGGCTGGTCTTCTTCACCGGAAGAGCCCGAGTGGGGGAAATGGTGAAGGTGCGCATTACCTCCGCCCTGGAATACGACCTGGTGGGGGAGCTACTGGGGGGTGACGGCCGCGCGAGACAGAACCACTCTGGGAAGACGCGCGGGAGCGGAAGTGGGAGAAAAGGGTAGAGATGTCGACAGAACGGGTGGATCGACCGATCTCCTCCAGGGCCGAGGAGTTGGGCAGCAGGCTGCGGGCGAGGGGTTGGTCCCTGGCCACGGCCGAGTCGTGCACCGGCGGGGGGCTGTCTGACGCCATTACCGATGTTGCCGGCAGTTCGGACTACTTCCTGGGCGGTGTGGTGTCCTACTCAAACTCGGTGAAGGAGTCGATGCTGGGGGTGGACCCAGCGGTGCTGGCGGCTCAGGGGGCGGTCAGCGAGCTCGTTGCCGCGCAGATGGCCGAGGGGGTTAGGCGTACCATCGGGGCGGACGTGGGAGTCGGGATCACCGGCGTTGCTGGCCCCGGCGGTGGCACTGCCGAGAAGCCGGTGGGGCTGGTGTTCATCGGGGTGGCGGCTCCCACCGGGACGAAGGTGCGCCGCTACCAGTGGGGTGGCGACCGCGTGGCCAACAAGCGCCATTCGGTAGCAGCGGCCCTGGAGATGCTGCTCAGCCTCTGACTAAATCGAACATTTGTGCTATAATGCGACTACCAAACCGTCGCTTTTGTTGTTGCAGTATGTACAGGGAAGGGGGGAGATGGTGCTCGACAAAGACAAGGAGAAGGCGCTGGAGTTAGCCATCGGACAGATCGAGCGGGCCTTCGGCAAGGGGTCGATCATGAAGCTAGGCGAGGACGCTGCCCGCCTCAGCGTTGAAGTCATCCCCACCGGCTCAATCGCACTGGACATCGCCCTGGGTGTCGGCGGGATCCCAAGGGGACGAGTGGTGGAAATCTTCGGGCCTGAGTCCTCGGGCAAGACGACCGTCGTCCAGCACATCATGGCTTCAGCCCAGAAGAGTGGGGGCATCGCGGCGCTGATCGACGCCGAGCACGCCCTCGATCCTGGATATGCCCAACACTGCGGCTTAAACATCGACGAGCTGCTGGTGTCCCAGCCCGACACCGGCGAGCAGGCACTGGAGATCGCAGAGGCGTTGGTTCGCAGCGGCGCCGTGGATGTGGTTGCCATCGACTCCGTGGCCGCCCTGGTCCCCAGGGCCGAGCTAGAGGGGGATATGGGCGACACCCACGTGGGGTTGCAGGCCCGCCTGATGTCTCAGGCGCTCCGCAAGCTGGCTGGTGCCATCAGCCGATCCAAAACCTGCGTGGTCTTCACCAACCAGCTTCGAGAGAAGGTTGGGGTGATGTTCGGCAACCCCGAGGTCACCCCCGGCGGCCGAGCGCTGAAGTTTTACGCCTCCGTACGCCTGGATATCCGAAGGATCGACTCGATCAAGCAGGGCACCGAGGTCACGGGCAACAGGACCAGGGTTAAGGTGGTAAAAAACAAGGTGGCGCCGCCCTTCCGGATTGCTGAATTCGACATAATGTACAACGAGGGGATCTCGAAGGAGGGCGGCCTTCTGGATGTGGGCACCGAACTCGGGATCGTCAAAAAGAGCGGCGCCTTCTTCTCCTTCGGCGATGCCCGGTTGGGCCAGGGCCGGGAGAACTCCAAGGACTTCCTGCGGAAGAACCCTGAGATGGCAGGGGAGATCGAGCGACAGATCCGCCAGTCGGTGGCGGCCGGCAAGCCGGTGCCGCTGCCGGCAACGGCGCCAGTCGGCGGGGATGGCGAAGAGTCCGAGTAGCGAACAGTTGGAGGGGGAGGGGATAACCCTTCCCTCGTTTCCACCTGTAGGTGCGGCGCATGCGTCGCCCTTACAGGTGGGCAGGGGACCGCTATTGAGACGCATCACCTCTATCGAACCCCAATCCAAGCCCGGTAGCCACCGGATGAATCTCTACCTGGATGGCCAGTTCTCCTTTGCCCTGGCGGAGGAGTTGGCCGTGACCCTCTCCACCGGCACCATCCTCTCCGAGGCCGAGATTGCGGATCTGCAGCGCCGAGACACCCTCCACCATGTGTATGACGCCGCCCTCACCCTTCTTACCTATCGGCCGCGCAGCGCATCGGAGCTGCGCATCAGGTTGCTGCGCCGCTCCTTCGATCCGGGGTTGGTGGAGGAGGCGCTGGAGAAGCTGAAAACCCAGAAGGTTGTGGACGATGTGGAGTTCGCCCAGTTCTGGGTGGAGAATCGCCAAAGCTACAGTCCACGGGGCGGACGGCTGCTGAAGGCCGAGTTGAGGTCCAAGGGGGTGGGGCGGGATGTCATCGAGGAAGCGCTTCCCGGGCCAGAGGAGGAGGAGCAGGCCGCCTATACCGTGGCCCAACGGAAGGCCAGAACCCTCTCTGGTCTCGACTGGAAAGAGTTCCGGCAGCGGCTTGGCGACCATCTGGTGCGCCGGGGTTTTGACTACGAGGTCGCCCGCTCCATGGTTCGGCGGCTCTGGAGTGAGATCCACGATCCTACCGAGGATGAGAAACCAAGCCTGTAGCGTCGGGGACAAGCCCCGACTCCACATTTCACCACCCACTTGTGAACCGTTTCTCAGCGCGTGGCGTAGACGAGCTGGTTAGCGTGTCGCCAGCAGCCTGTCGGAGAGAGCGGCCTGAGGTCGCCTGTGCTGGTCGACAGCCTGCTTTGTTGATGTTATGGCAGCCTTGCGTGGGTGCTGGGGTACTGCCCGGACGGGTTCGGAACGCAAACCGGCTGGTCATGGACGGAGCCGTGCTCCCGAACCCTGGCTCCGTCGGCCACCTCGACTCTTCCCGGGGCCTGGTGGGCGCACCTATACAAAGCTCTCTGGATGGGATGGATCAAGAGCAGGCTATGCAGTCGCTTCAGATTGAACGCCAAGCACACCAGGCACCACTCGCCGGCCGCCGCCTCCCCGCCCCTCAGCGAGAACTGGCGGAAACCCAGCACCTCCTTGATGATCCCGATTACCGGCTCGACGGTGCACTTGCGGGCCGCGTAGATCGCTTTGCCGATCTCTGGCTTCAGCTTGTAGGCCATCTTCACCTTCGGGCTGGCGTCCTCAGGTGGCGGTGCCGGCTCGGTGATTCGAGAGCGACGCGCCCACGATCGGCAAGCTCTCCTGATCCACCGCCACTTGGGCGTTGTAGTCCTGGTCAAAGCCCTGGTTGCTGCTGCTCTTTATGATCCGCGAGTCCGGGTCGGTGAAGTTGCACTGGTCCTTGGCTCGGGGGCCAGGTAATCCGGCGGGACACAATCGCCCAGCCGCACCCTCGTATCCGGGGTAACTTGGTAGTCAACGGCCTTGAGTGTTCTGCTCGTGGCTTGAGGTCTACCACGCCCTGATGGGGCACCCTGCAGGACCGCCTCACCAAGGAGCTGCGCCTGGCCGGCATCACCACCCTGGAAGAGGCTAACGCCTTCCTGCCGGGCCTCATCGAGCGATACAACGCTCGCTTCGCCAAGGCCCCACAGGACCCCGATAGCGCCTGGGTGCCACTCCCAGCCGAGCTGGATCTCGCCTACTACTTCGCCGTCCGCAAGAGTCGCAAGGTTCGCGCAGACCACTGCATCAGCTTCTCGGGAAGACTCATGCAGCTGCTCCCCGACCCGAAGGGTCCCAGCCTGGTGGACGGGAGCGTCACCGTCCACCTCGTGCCCGAAGGAAAAATCTACTTGGATAATGACAGGTACCCGGTCGCCTATCGCCGAGTTCCGGCCTCGGACCCTGTACCGCTGGGGCCAAGGCGAGAGATGGTTCGGCACCCGAGGCCGGTCGATCCGAAGGCGGCAGCGAGGCGACGACGATGGCTCTTTGCACAGGGTTAACAGGTCCAGTTGGATTGAAGGAGGGGGTCACAGTGTACCCTAAGACTGTCCGGCGAAACGGAAGTGCAACGCTGGAGAGCGACGCGCCGAGGGATAACCGGATGGGGTGGCGACGGATATCCAGGGCTATCCCCCATGCCTTGAAAACTCCAGGGGCTCGGGCGCAGAGCCCCAGGCTCCGAACGGACATTTTCCCTGAGCAATTAGCGGACATAATCGCTGAGCAGTAAATGCACCAGCGAGCTCGTATCGAACTGCAAAGATGTCTACCTCCCGAGCGACCGGCCTCTGCTATACTGAGTTCGAGCCAGGCTGGGAGCGATTCCGTAGATCGGGCCGCAATCCCATTGCTCGAGAGGCAGGCATCATGGTCCAGGCTGATCGCACTCCGACTCTGGAGGACCTGCGGGCGCGAAGAGCAGAGATCCTCCGAATTATGGCCAGGCGTGGAGTACGAAACATCCGAGTCTTCGGCTCTGTCGCGCGAGGGGAAGCAAAGCCTGACAGCGACATCGACCTCCTTGTCGATCTTGAGCCCGGTCGCAGCGCGCTCGACTTGAGCGAACTGATCCTCGACCTCGAAGAAGCCCTCGGCCGCAGAGTGGACGTTGTGGAGCTGAGACGCGAGTCTGGCATCGCCGAGCGGATCAAGCGAGAGTCGGTGGCCCTGTGATCGGAGACAGAGACCGGCGTTACCTCAGTTACATAATCGACGCTATCGATCTCATTCACGCCAGAATTAGCGTGGGGCGCGAAAAAGTTCATGCAGGACCTCGATGTCCAGGACGCGGTTCTCTGGCGGCTCCAGACCCTTGCTGAGGCGACGGGCAAGCTCTCACAGGAAGTGAAAGACCGTCACCCTGAGATCCGCTGGCGAGCGCTTTATGGTTTCCGAAACATCGCCGCCCACGCCTGCCTCGACCTGAACCTCGACCTCGTATGGGAGATAGTAGAGCAACATCTGTCCACTCTAAGGGATGTAGCGCAGCAAGAGCTCGGATAACGCGCCGTGACGCTAACTCAGCCTCTGCCGCTCACGGGCTGGCCCCAAATCACACCGTCCAGTGCCGTAAGCCTACACCTAAGTCCAGACCTACGAGGTCCTGGGCCTTGAGGATCTGAGAGGAGATGGCCAGCCGCACGAGCCGGTCTTCCCGGTAGCTCTGCGCCAGGTGGCCGATTAGTTCTCGTATCTCCTCGTCCTCCACCAGCGAGAAAGTGTATCGCTCTCCCACGTCTTCCTGCCGGAGTATTCCAGCCACTGCCAGCGCTCGAGCCGCGGGCTTCAACTCCGTCTCGTCCCTCCCCAGATAGCGCGCCAACTCCTCAACAGTCGAGCTAGCATCCGGTGACTCGTTCAGGAACCGAAGAAGGTCCCACTTCACGAACGAGTCCAGGTGGGGAAGCAGCCATTCCATCGCTCTGGGGTCAATCCCAGGATCAGCTATGCTTGGTGTGGGGTTCCACACAGGATCCCCCTTTCGATGGACTGAACCTCACTGCACGTTTGGGATCGTCCCCGTCACCCTGCCAGCCCTTGAGGCTCCAGTATGATTCCGTCGCTCTGCTGCACAGAAAGGCTGTGCAGGTTCTGTGCCATTCCCTGGGGAGATGGGGCATGGTTCGCGAGAGCGGTGGCAGTTGTAGCGTCGGGGCTCGTCCCCGACGTGG
>Ga0209638_1000273_pt1 | contig 34681 bp, 20 predicted proteins | sample BarGraNGADG00211_FD_184490 | JGI IMG/M metagenome (GOLD analysis project Ga0209638, IMG submission 184490) | Arctic peat soil microbial communities from Barrow, Alaska - Barrow Graham LP Ref core NGADG0002-211 (SPAdes) (version 2) | ecosystem: Environmental > Terrestrial > Soil > Wetlands > Peat...
CACCCGCCGGGTCATGAAATTGACGCCCTGGATGTCGGCCACGGAGTGCATCATGATGATGTCCTTCGTCCCCACAAACGGCCCGAACGTCGCCCTGCCGGAAGCGACGGTGGAAACCATGAATTTCGGAACGCCGAACGGAAGCCCCCGCATCGCCGCGGTCCCGATATCGGTCCCCTGCGCGCCGCCGATCGAAATCACGCCCTGGAACTCTCCCGCGTCGTAAAGCTTCCGCGACAGCACGCAGGCCCCCTTCCGCATGGCGTCGATGCACTTTCCCTTGTCCCCGGAGGCGACCATCTCCCGGATCGATGATTCTCCCGCTTTCGCAACCTGGTGGCGGTTGATATCGGTTACCGTCCCGCTTTCCCCAAGAATCCCGGTGTCCATGGAGAGCACCCTGCATCCCAGGGACTCCATTTTCCGCTGGAGGTACAAAGCCTCCTCGGCCTTGGTATCAAAGGTCGCGATCAGCAGGACCGCGGGCATATTATCCGCCGTGTTCATCTGCCGCTTAAGATGATCAGCATCATTCACCAATCTCATTTCACCTTTCCCTGGAGGGCCGCCCGGATGAAATGGCTGAAGAGCGGATGGGGGCTTGTCGGTCGAGATTTGAACTCGGGATGGAACTGGCAGCCGAGAAACCAGGAATGCCCCTCGATCTCGACGATCTCGGCAAGAGATCCGTCGGGCGAGGCGCCCGTGATCCGGAGCCCCTTTTCAACGAGCGCATCCTTGAATGTATTGTTGAATTCATAGCGGTGACGGTGACGCTCGCCGATCTCGTTCTCCCCGTAAGCGGCGCAGGCGAAGGAATCCTTCTCGAGGACGCAGGGGTAGGCCCCGAGGCGCATCGACGCCCCCTTTTCGGTGATCTGCTTCTGCTCCGGCAGGAGATCGATCACAGGATAAGGGGTAGCCTCATCGAACTCGGAGCTGTTCGCCCCGGCCAGACCACAGACGTTCCTCGCATATTCCACGACGGCCATCTGCATTCCGAGACAGATCCCGAAGAAGGGGATTCCCCGGGTTCGGGCCTGTTCGATGGCGGTGATCATCCCTTCGATCCCCCGGTTTCCGAATCCGCCGGGGACGAGGACCCCGTCGGCGCCCTCCAGCGCCTTTCCCGGGCCCTCTTTCTCGATCTTCTCGGAGTCGACGAAGCGGAGGTTCACACGACAGTCATTGGCGATCCCGCCGTGGTAGAGGGCCTCATTCAGGCTCTTGTAAGAGTCGGTCAGATTGACGTATTTTCCCACAATCGCGATCGTCACCTCATGAGCGGGGTGGAGAGACCGCTCGACCACGTTTTCCCACGCCCCGAGGTGGGGCCGGCCGGTCCAGATGTTCAGGAGGTCCACGATCTTCTGATCCACCCCCTCACGGTGAAAGATCAGCGGAACCTCGTAGATGCAGGCTACGTCCTTGGCGGTGAAGACCGCCGCCACCTCCACATTGCAGAAGAGGGCGATCTTCGCCTTGATCGCGTCGGAGAGGAAATTCTCCGTCCGGCAGAGAAGGATGTCCGGCTGGATGCCGATCTCCCGGAGGGCCTTGACGCTGTGCTGCGTCGGTTTCGTCTTGACCTCGCCCGCCGTCTTGATGAACGGGACCCAGGTCAGGTGGATGAAGATCGCGTTCTCCCGCCCGACCTCGTTACGGAACTGGCGGATCGCCTCGAGGAAGGGAAGGCTCTCAATGTCGCCCACGGTGCCGCCGATCTCGACGATCGCCACATCGAAGCCGTCGGCGGTCTTCTTGATGTAATCCTTGATCTCGTTCGTGATGTGGGGGATCACCTGAACGGTCTTTCCCAGGTAGTCGCCCCGCCGCTCCTTGGTAATCACCGAGAAATAGACCTGCCCCGTCGTGAGGTTGTTCCCCTTGCCCATCCGGGTACCGGTAAAGCGCTCGTAGTGGCCGAGGTCGAGGTCGGTCTCCGCGCCGTCGTCGGTCACGAACACCTCGCCGTGCTGGAAGGGGCTCATCGTCCCCGGATCGACGTTGATGTACGGGTCAAGCTTCTGGTTGGTCACCCGGAGGCCTCGGCACTCCAGAATGGCCGCGATGGACGCCGCCGCCAACCCCTTGCCGAGGGAGGATAGAACGCCGCCCGTCACAAATATGAATTTCGTCTTCATGGTTGCTCCTTATTCATTTTCACACCGGTCGGCCTGTCGCCTGTCAAGGGGACACGATGCGGCATCATGGCGCCGCCCCTTCGGATCTGCCCGGCGATCACCTCGACCGGTTCGCCCAGAAGAACGCCGAGGGGGATCTCCCCGAGACAACGGTCGTCCCACGCCAGGTTGAATTCCTGGATGAGATCCCGGATATCGTTGACCCGCTCGCCCAGGAGATCTTTCCGCTCCTGTACCGAGAGCGCCTCGTTAAACGTCACATGGATCAGCAGGAGATGCCGGACCTGTTCTCTCTCCCCGAGCAGCGGGATGATCACGACGGAGGCTCCGTCCGATTTTCCCTGTCCCACGTAGATCCGCCCGGAAGAGACGATCCCCTTCTTGGTTCCCATCAGGTGTCCCGATTTTTCGACCCGGGAATGCATCCCGAGGGAAACACCGCCCCGCTTCCGGATCTCGATCGTCGCGTCGTCCCCCGGTTTCCCCTCGGCATCCATGTGATTCACCGCATAGAGGGTGTAGCCGTTGACGGCGATGACCGCCTTCTGCATCCGGCCGAGGGCCAGAACATTCGTGCTGAGGAGTGAACGGGTGGAGAACGCGAGTTCCGGAAGAAGATTGAAGAGGAGACCTCTGAGCGGCGCCTCCTTCCGGCTCGTCCCCACCGTCACCGTCTTGGCCTGGTGGCGGATCGCATCGATCGGGCGCGAGAGCTCATCCACCGCATGACCGAGCGTAATGTCCAACAGATCGATGGGCGACGCCGGCTCCGCCTCCCCGGGGAAATCATGTCGGAAGTCGTCGAGCGGCAGTTTCCCGGCCGCGTATTTCAACAGGAGGAGCAGATCAGAGATCGTCCGCACGCCGGCCTCGGAAAAATCGCCCTGATTTTTTCTTTGCTGGAAATGGTGCGTGAAATCGTTCACAAGGCGCCGCAGACGGCCGTCGGCAAGGCACTCATCGACGGAGAGGTTCCGCTTCGCATGTTCGACCATGATCAGATTGAGGTGGCTCTTGAACGCACGGAGGAAGAGTGCGTCGGCGTCGATGCTGCACGCGGCGTAATAGCCGAAGAGGTGGCCCGCCACCGTGTTCAGGATCACGGAAAGCGGCAGCAGCGCGCGGGGTATGGGGATCACAGCATCGGCGATCGCGTTGAAGCGCTCCTCTCCCTCGTCGGCAAAAATGACCACCGCGGACTTGTGGGCCTTGAAGATCGCAACGTCCTTCAAAATGTCCCCCGTGACCGTTTCCGGACTTCCCGACGCGCAGACGATGATCAGCGGTTCGGCGGAAAGATCGATATGTTTCTTGTTCTCCACCACATCGGCAGAGATCGTCATGTAGCAAAGCTCGCTCAGCTTGATCCGGATCTCATCGGCCGCCGCCTTGTTCGGTCCGCTTCCGACGACCGCCCAGTAACGTTTCTGTTTCACCAGTTTTTCTACGGCGCCGCGGATTTGCCCCTTCCGCGCGAGGACCTTCTCCATCAGTTCCGGCGCCTGTTCGAGCAGGCGGAGTTCCTCCGCGATCCGTTCGTCGGTCAGGGTCGAGAGTAACCGGGCCAGAGCAAGGGCCAGGATGTGACCGGCGACGATCTGGGAATAGAAGGCCTTGGTCGAGGCGACGGCCATTTCGATGTCCCGGCCGTCGGAGGTGTAAAAAACGCCGTCGGACTTTGTCGTAATATCGGACTGGCGGCGGTTTACGATCGCGATGATCTTCGCCCCCCGCTCCACGGCCATCGCCACGGCACGGTTGGTATCCGTCGTTGTTCCCGACTGGGTGATCGGGATGACCAGGGTTTCCTGCAGGCCATGCTCCAGGCAGAAGCCGCTCAGTTCGGAGGCGATCCGAGCCTCCACACGGATCCCGCTTCCCTTGAGGCAGCGCTCCATCGCGTCGGCCACGGCGCTCCCGGCGACGGCCGCCGTCCCATGACCGATCACGACGATCCGCCGGATCTTCCCTCCGCGGAGCTCCTCCCGGATTCTCTCCGGGATGATGTTCGGGCCGAGATTGAAGACGGCGCGCGCCTTACCCCCTTCCCGCTCGATCCGGTATTTACCGAGCAGGGTCTTCCGGACGGAGAGGGTCGATTCGGTAATCTCCTTCAGAAAGTAGTGAGGGTAGTCGCCGCGATCGATATCCCTGGTCGTAATCTCCGCCCGCCTCACCGCCTCTTTACCGAGCGGAAGCGGCGTCCCGTCATAGAAGAGTCCCCGAATGCCGGATGCCCCTCCCGGGGCATCCTGATCCAGGATGAAGATCTCTCCCGTGCGCTCCGGCATGTCCGGATGAGAGGGCCGCTCGCCCTCCATCTTGATGAAGAAGGGGGTTTCCTCCACCAGACCGTAGAGTTCGGAGGAGAAGAGATACCGGTCGGGGGTGATCCCTACGTAGATCGACTGGCCGCTTCCCCTGAGGGCCAGAAAAACCTTTCCGGGCTCGGCGCTGCTGATCATCGCAATGGCATGGGACCCTTCAAAATCGTTCACGGCGCGCCGGAACGCGTCGGTCATGTCATGACCCGCCCGCAGGTATTTTTCGATCTGCAGCGGGATGATCTTCGTATCGGTCGTCACTTCCGGCGCGATCCGCCCGCATTCCTCATCCAGGGCCTCCCGGAGCGTCTGGTAGTTGTCGATGTCGCCGTTCAAGACGACGTGGATGGTCCTGCAATCCTTCCCGCAGGCGGAACCATTCAAGTGGATTGTAGGGGCTCGATTAATCGAGACCCTACAATCTGTCCCCACGCTTACGGGGACACGATGCGGCATCATGTCCCCGTAAATCCTCCGCGTAAAGTTTCCGATCGGGTGGCAGTTCTCTTCCGTGATCGATCCGACGGAGGCCCAGCGGGTGTGGGTGAAGGCGGTCTCGAAGGCAACCGGGAGACGGGCGAAGGCGTGGAACAGGCGGTCTCCCGATATGTGGCGCCTCAGTTCCCGGACGTTCCGTCCCAGTTCGCCGATGATCTCGGCGGTCTTGTAGGTAAAGGAGATCGCCTGGCTGCGGGTCCCCTCCCCTCCGGCAACAACCAGAGAGCAGGTAATTGAGCCGTTGGCGAGATCCCCGGGCGCCATCCGTCGGTCTAACTCGTCGCCGAGCCCTTTTCCCCGAAGAGAGGTCATGATCCCGCCGAAGGCTACGGCATCCGCCGCCACGAAGGAAATCTCAATCCCCGCCGAATCCCGGCCGCGGACCTCCAGACGGTCAAGGCCATTCAGCAGGAAGTTCATTTTCCGGTATTTCGGCAGGGCCTCCGGCGCCACGTCGGTCACGCCCTCGGCTCCGGCCAGGCGGCAGATTTTTTCGACGTTCTCCAGGATATCCTTATCGAGCCCCCAGACGAGATCACGGATCACGACCAGGCCGTGGTTAACGGCCTCCAGATCGGCCGTCGAAATCCGACCCGCCCGCTCCTCCAACAACCGCTCCTCGTCCGCGAGAAATGCTTTCATTTTTCCAATAAGAAGGGCTAGACTGTTTAACTCACCGGTATCGTAGAATATTTTTTCAAAGGCCTCTTCCCCCTTCATGCGGAGGAGCTCCTGCTCCATCGCCTCCTGGATCGGGATCCCTCCCAGATACGCCGCTTTCGAAATTGTGCCGAGCAGAAGGGCCGGCAGGTTCTTTTCCGCCGCCCGGGCAAAGAGAATGGGCAGGTCATCGCCCACCGCCTGCGGCGGCGTCTTTCGGTGGAGGGTCAGGATACCGGCAAGGCCGCAGCAGAGGATCGCGGGATGATGAGGAAAGAGGATCAGCGCCGGCGCATGAACCCGTTCTGGGTTGCGCCCGACATGGATCTCGCACTCCCCTAAGAAACGGACGATCCTCCGGCAAAGTCTCGGCAAGACGTGTTCAGCAGACATTTTTCCCCTTTTCCCGCCCTCTTAAAAACAAGTGCTGAGGACTGAGTGCTGAGGACTGAGAAGAAAAACACTCAGCACTCAGTCCTCAGCACTTGTAAATTGCGACAGGTTTCTGCACAAGCGACCCGTAACGGCGTCACACACGACAGGAGGGGACGCGGGTGAGCGCCCTCTCAGCGATGGCATCGACCACCCGTTGGAGCCACAACGTTCCGAGAGAAGCGATACCCCGGTCCAGCGACCGGATCACCCGGATATAGTCGTTTCCCTGCACCTCCCGGACGGCGGTTAGCTTCGCGAGAAATCCGTCCCGTTCCTCCCGGCCGGCCGCTTCCTCCTGACGGTCCGTCAGGCACGCCTCCAGTTCCGGCCACCGTTCCAGGAATTCCCGCTGCTGCCGGAGGATAACCTCGCGGGTCTCCCCCGACAGGAACCTTTCGCCGAGTTCCAGCGATTTCTCCATCTTTTCCGCCAGGGCCTTGAAACGTGCCAACCGCTCCGCCACGGCCGCATCGAGGATCTCCAGCGCCCCCTGATAGAGCGCCCCCCCCAGTTCCGGATCGCCGGGGAAGGAACGGCGCACGTGGAGATACCAATGTTTCAGGGCCAGCAGATTCGCGAGATAGAGGATGTTGTTGGTCACCCGCCGGCGGATGTCGCCGTAGAGCCCCGGATGAAAAGGCTTCGCGGAGGCATGTTTTCCCTCCCCCCGGAGCAATTTTCCTCCCACGGGGCAATCCCCTCGCCAGACCTCCCCTGCGGCGATCACCGTCCCGAAACCGATCCGGGCCGGTCCCACCAGTCCTCCCTGCCCCCCGAGAAAGATCGGAGGCTCCCTCAGCATCACGCCGCGGGGGACGTCACCCAGCAGTGAGGCGGTGGCCTTGTCTTGGTTGGGGGTGTAGTTGAAATGGATGTAGGAGCTTCCCACCTCGCTGTGATCCTTGCAGCTGGTGCCCCCGGCAAGAAAGGCGTCGCAGAAGTTGATCAGGCTGCCCAAGGTGACAAACGGAAAGAGAATGGTTTGCTTCATACCGACGGTATGGCTCCCGTTCGCCTCCTCCTCGAGAAGGCACCCCTCCCGGACCTGGGCGCCGGACCCCATGTTCGCCTGATCCAGGAATACGGAAGAGCTGAAAAAGCCCCCCTTGAGCTCCACCCCCCGGCCGAGACGGCAATCCGCAACGGCAACCGGCGCTTCGCCGCCCAGTTTCGCCCCCGATGAGATCAGGGTTTTCGCCCCGGAGATCTTCGTCCCCGTATACAATACAACTCTGTTCGTTGAAATGCGTTCCGGATCCACATCTTCGCCGACATCGACGGAAAAGGGATTCGGAATCCGAACGCCTCTCTCCAGGAGTCTTGCCACCGTTTCCGGAAGTTTCATCTCCGACACTGTTTCTCCTTCACTTCGATCACGGGGACACGATGCGGCATCATGTCCCCGTTCGCCCTCCGTTCGGCTTTTCCATCATTCCGGATCGTGATCGATGCCGAGCTTGACCATCTTTTTCTGAAAGGTGTTCCGGTTGATCCCCAGATAGGCGGCCGCGGCGCTCTTCACGTGATTCGACCGCCGCAGTGCAATCCGGACGAGCCCCCTCTCCACCATGGCCAGCACCTCATCGTACAGGCGGCTTCTGTCCGTCTCCGACTTGCACAGGATCGTGGCGATGTCTTCGAGTTTCTCCTCCAGAATCTCCTCGGCCACGGCGGCCGGGGTCGTCCGCCTCTCCCGCACTGCCGGGCTAACCATGGATCGCTGCTTTTTGAGAGTCATGAATTACCGGATTCCTTTCGCCCCGCTGGGTGCTAACGACTTTTTTACGAGGTCATCGTCCTTGCCGTCATGCCATAAGAGGCAGCATTTTGATGAGAATGATGCCGACCATGAACGCCGCTGCGGTCCACGCCAAAGCGGCGTGGACAATCCCCGACGGGGAACGTCCCACCTGAAGACGGACCTCTTCTTCCACCTTGGTGCGATCGACGCGGGAGACAACCTCCTCCACCAGATCGGAAAATCCCCCATAGGCGTTGGAGATGATGAAAAAACCATTGACGGTCGTCAGCAGCAGATAGACCTTATTATGTATGCAGAGACCGCCGACATGGGTGATCCCTTCCCAGGGAACTCTCTTTTCTCTCAACAGCTTCCGAATCACAATCCCTCCCCCATCCACCGTAACCCGGCGGAGAAGACATTCGAAAAAAACATACAGGGAAGGAATGAAAAAAATGGCAAATACAAGTCTTTCCGTTACGGAACCTTGCGGCAGCATAGAGATGACGAAGAGAGCGCAAAGCAGAAAGGCGTCGACGCCGAGCGGAACGAGAAACGCCTTTCTTATCCTGTAGATGCGCTGCGACATCCCTTCCCCCTGCGGGAGCGGACCCGTTTTCAAACCGTTGGTTCCCGTCTGACGAAAGCGCCGCTCTTGCCGCCTTCCTTGGTCATCAGCCGAATATCCGTAAGGACCATCTCCCGGTCGACCGCCTTGCACATGTCGTAAATCGTGAGTGCTGCTGCGCCGACTGCCGTCATGGCCTCCATCTCGACGCCCGTTCGACCCACCGTTTTAACCTTCGCCTCGATCGCCACCTCGCCCGCCGCGGCATCGCAGGAAAACAGGATCTCGATTCCGGTGAGTTCGAGCGGATGGCACAGGGGAATGAGCCCGCCGGTCTTCTTTGCGGCCATGATCCCCGCGATCCGGGCCGTGGCGAAGACATCCCCTTTCGGGATCCCCCCCTCCTGGATCAGCGCGGCGGTCTCCGGACGCATCCGGACCTTCCCCCGGGCAACCGCCCGGCGGAGGGTTGGCGCCTTGGCCGTTACATCCACCATGCGCGCCTGGCCCTTTTCATCGAGATGGGATAGTTCTTTCATGACCTGCTGTGCCTGAATTGGGTCGACTGCAAAAACCGGGGGAAACTTAGCACAGCCATTTCCCTCCGTCAAGAAAGATACTCATAGAGAAAGGAGAGAAAAATCGCTTGCGGGAAAGAGGCTTCTTGTTTATGATCACGCCCGGTTGTGATACGGGTCGCCCGCATCCGGCCACCCGTCGGATCATGCAGAAGGGGGTTACGCTTGATCGTCAAGGCCATCAGCAGCGCCGTCATCGGCATCGAGTCCCATCCCGTCACCGTCGAGGTCGATCTCGCCGCCGGTCTCCCGCTGTTTTCGACCGTCGGCCTCCCCGACGTGGCCGTTCGGGAGAGCAAAGACCGGATCAAGGCCGCCGTCAAGAACTCCGGTTACCCCTTCCCCGGCCATCATGTCACCGTGAACCTGGCGCCCGCAAACATCAAAAAGGAAGGCACCGCCTTCGACCTCCCCATCGCCGTCGCAATTCTGACCGCACAGGGCCTTGTGCCTGCCCATGCCCTCGCCGACTATCTCCTCCTTGGCGAACTTTCGCTGGACGGAGGCGTGAAGGGGATCCACGGCGCCCTCCCCGCGGCCTTCGAAGCGAAGGCCCTCGGCATCCGGGGGGTGATCGTTCCCAGGGAAAACGCCGCCGAGGCGGCGCTGGTAGAGGGGATCGAGGTGATCCCGGTGGAACGGCTCTCCGAGGTGGTGGAGTTTCTCGGCGGCCGGACGGAGATCGCCCCTGTCCATGTCGATCTCGCGAAACTTTTTTGCCGAATCCGCGACTATCCCTTCGATTTCAGTGAGATCCGCGGCCAGGAACAAGCCAAACGCGCGCTGGAGGTCGCCACCGCCGGAGGGCACAACCTTCTGATGATCGGCCCCCCCGGCTCCGGGAAGACTATGCTCGCGCAGCGGCTGGTGACGATCATCCCCGACCTTTCCCTCCCGGAAGCCATCGAGACAACAAAGATCTTTTCCGTCGCCGGCCTGCTGGACCGGAAGGAGGCGCTTCTGGGGACCCGCCCCTTCCGCGCCCCGCACCACACGATCTCCGACGCCGGTCTGGTCGGTGGTGGCCATACCCCGAGGCCGGGCGAAATCAGCCTCGCCCACCACGGGGTCCTCTTTCTCGACGAACTTCCGGAGTTCCGGAAGAACGCCCTCGAGGCGCTGCGCCAGCCGCTGGAAGACGGCCGGGTCACGATCACCCGTTCCTCCTTCACAGCCACCTATCCCGCCCGCTTCATGCTCGTCGCGGCGATGAATCCCTGTCCTTGCGGATACTTCGGCGACCGGAGCCGCCCCTGCCGCTGCACGCCCCAGCAGATCCGCCAGTACCAGGGGCGGATCTCCGGCCCGCTCATGGACCGGATCGACATCCATGTGGAGGTCCCCTCCGTCCGCTACCGTGATCTGACGGCACGGGAGACGGGAGAATCTTCCGCCGCCATCAAGGCCCGGATCGAACAGGCGCGCAACATCCAGAAAAATCGCTTCGCCGGAGACGGGACCCTCTTCAACGCCCGCATGACCGACCGCCAGGTCCGCGCCGCCTGCCCGCTCGACGAGGAGTCACGGCAGCTCATCGAAATGGCAATCGACCGGCTGGGGCTAAGCGCCCGCGCCTACACCCGAATTCTCAAGGTTGCCCGGACCATCGCGGACTTGGAGGGCAGCGGTCCCCTCCGCCCTTCGCACGTCGCGGAGGCCATCCAGTACAGAAGCCTTGATCGCCGTCTCATTTAGTGGTAAAGATCCAAAAAACACTCACCCTCCGAGGATGTTTGCATTAAGGAGACGATCTATGGAAATCAAGATGATTCAGGCTCCCCCTGAAAAACGGAAGGCGAAACCCACCGATGAATCGAAGCTGGGGTTCGGAAAGATATTCACCGATCACTTTTTCACCATGTCCTGGCATAGCGATCGGGGCTGGCATGACCCCCTGATCGAACCTTACCGGCCGCTCCAGCTCGATCCCACGGCGATGTGCCTCCACTACGCCCAGGAGATCTTCGAAGGGATGAAGGCCTACCGGGGGAAAGGCGGCGCCCTCTTCCTGTTCCGGCCGCTGGAGAATATCCGCCGGATGAATGTCTCGGCGGAGAGGCTCTGCATGCCTCTGCTGGACGAAGGACTCTTCCTGGAGGCCTTGAAAAAACTGATCCTGCTGGAGAAAGAGTGGATCCCGCGCGGCAGCGGGACTTCCCTCTACATCCGGCCGACGATGATCGCCACGGAACCGGCCCTCGGCGTGCACCCGGCGCACGAGTACCTCTTCTTCATCCTCGTGGGACCGGTGGGGGCCTATTACCCCGAGGGGTTCGGCCCGACCAAAATCTACGTCACCGAGGAGTACTGCCGGTCCGTCCCCGGCGGAACCGGCTACTGCAAGGCCGGCGGCAACTACGCGGCAAGCCTCTACGCCAGCGAAATCGCGAAGGGTATGGGTTACACACAGGTTCTGTGGCTCGACGCGATCGAACGGAAATACGTGGAGGAGGTGGGGACAAGCAACATGTTCTTCATGATCGGCGACGAGCTGATCACCGCCCCGCTGACGGGGACAATCCTCCCCGGCGTCACCCGCGACTCGGTTATCCGCCTCGCGAAGAGTTGGGGGGTGAAGGTTTCGGAAAGACGCCTCTCCATGGATGAGGTCATGGCGGCGATCGGCGGCGGCGCCCTGCGGGAGGCGTTCGCCTCGGGAACGGCGGCCATCGTCTCGCCGGTCGGCCAGATCTACTACCGTGGAAAGGAGCACCCCATCGGCGGCGGGAAGACAGGTCCGCTGACGGAAAGACTCTACAACGAGATCCTCCAGATCCAGTACGGAATGAAGGATGATCCGTTCGGATGGAGCATGAAGATCGCGGATTGACCGGAGGTCAATCGGATATTTCCGTTGATCCGGGAACTTGGGAAGGGAATCCACAGAGATGTTGAAAGAGCTGTTGGTAAAACTGTTGATAACTTTCGTAACTCTTCAAATGTCACGATTTTCTACCGGTTTGCATAAGGTGTAGGCAGCAGAGATGTCAATTAATTTCAATAGCTTGCAAAAGCGTAACGCCATCCAGGCCATTTGCCGCACTTTTTTACGGGGTTATAAACCGTCGGAAAGATTTGTGCCGTTTTCGCACTTCCGGCCGACTTTATTTTCATCCCGGAAAAATCGCATCCACGTTGCACGGACAGTCGGGATCATCCTCCTCCTCTGGAGCGCAATCGCTTTTTTCCAAACCCCGGCGGTCTGCGCGGAGCCCCTCTCCCTGGAGCGGCTGGCCGCAAAGACCCAGGAGGTCTACGAAAAGACAACGGATCTGAAGGCTCGCTTCATTCAGGAGGTGACCATCAAATCGATGAAAAAGACCGAGCGGGAGGAGGGAACGGTCTGGATCAAGAACCCGAAGATGATGCTGTGGGATTACACGAAACCGAAGGAGAAGAAACTGGTCATCAACGCCCGGAAAGCGTGGCTTTACGTCGCCGAGGACCGGATGGTTTACGTCCAGAACGCCGAAGATGTCTACCGATCGCGAATGGCCGTCAAGTTCCTCTCAGGCATCGGCAATCTCTCCGAAGATTTTCAGCTCCGTTTCGCGAAGGACAACCCGATCGATGAAGAGGGAAACTACCTCCTCATCCTGACCGCGAAGGAAAAGGGAACCGGCATCGACCGGCTCCATTTGACCGTCGACGGGAAAACCTTCCAGATCATCCAGTGCCGTTTCAGCGACGATTACGGGAACACCACGCGCCTCCGTTTCAGCGACATCCGCACGAACACGGGCGTTTCCGACAAATTCTTCACCTTCAACACGCCCGTCGGCGTCGAAGTCGTCAACATGCCGCAGTAGATCTTCGGCATTGTAGCGGGGACATGATGCCGCATCATGTCCCCGCTACAATGCCCGCTGCGGCATCATGTCCCCGCACGCGGCGCTGGACGATGGAGGGGATCTCATGATTCGGATCGACTTGCGGGGAATCCGGTCTCCGGATGACAGCCGGGAGTGGCTCGAGACCGACGGCCGGGGAGGGTACGCATCGAGTACGCTGGCGAATTGCCATACACGGCGCTACCATGGCCTGCTCGTGGCCAATCTCCAAACACCGGCGGGCCGCCATCTCCTCCTGTCCAAGCTGGAGGACTCCCTTCTGACGGGAAGGAAAGAGCATTTTTTCAGTTCCCACCGGTATCCCGGCCTCCTCTTTCCGCCGGACCAACCGGTTCTGGAGGAGTTTCTGCTCGACCTCTGCCCCTGCTTCATCAGCCGGGCGGGCAGAATCGCCGTGAAGAAATCGATCCTGATGCCCCAAGGGAAAGAAACCCTGCTCGTCCGTTACGACCTGGAACGGTGCCCGCAGGGCGGTATCCTCCGCCTGAAACCCTTCCTCGCCTTCCGGGGGTATCACGAACTCGCCCACGAAAACGCTTTCCTCCGCAGCCGGGCGGAAGGGATCGAAAACGGCTTCCGGATCGAACCCTATGCGGGCATGCCACCCCTTGTCGTCCAGACCTCCCGGGCGTCGCGGTTTACCCCTTCCCCACTCTGGTACAACCGTTTCCAATATACGGAAGAACGGGAACGGGGATTCGACTGGGAGGAGGATCTCTTCCTTCCGGGGATCATCGAGGTCCCGGTCGAGAGAAAATGTACGGTAATCCTCTCCGTCTGTTACGGGGACATGATGCGGCATCGTGTCCCCGCCACGATGCCGCATCATGTCCCTACAAATCCGACCGCGATCTGGAAAACCGAAGTTGTCCGGCGGGGCCTCGACCGAGCGGCCGACAAAAGAGAGACCGGCGGATTCACCGGTGAAGATCAAGAGCATCGCCTCGCCCTCCTCCGCGCCGCGCGGTCGTTTCTGATCACCACCCCGTCGGGGAGGCCGGCTGTCATCGCCGGTTATCCCTGGTTCGGGAGCTGGGGACGGGACACGCTGATCTCGCTGCCCGGCCTCTGCTTTTCCACCGGTCGCATTGCAGACGGGATCGAGATCCTGACGGAGATCGGCCGGCACGAACGGGACGGCCTCCTGCCCAATTTTTTCTCCGCGGGCGGTACGCCCGAGGCGTACAACACCGTGGACAGTTCGCTCTGGTATTTCTGGACCGTTCAGCAACTGGGGACACGATGCCGCATCATGTCCCCCGACAAGGCGCTGATCCGCGACCGCTTCTGGCCCGTCATGAAAAGGATCATCCGCTCGTTCATGGACGGAACGCAGTTCGGAATCGGCATGGACGCTCGGGGCCTCCTCCGAGCCGGGGACGGACAGACCGCACTGACCTGGATGGACGCCACGGTGGGAGGGATCCCCGTCACTCCCCGCCATGGATATCCGGTGGAGATCAACGCCCTCTGGTATAACGCCCTCTGCTTCGCCCGCGATCTGGCAGCGGAATTCGGCGCTCCGCCGTTCTTCAATTCTGATATCATTCCGCTTTTGCGAAGTTCGTTTAGGGTATTTTGGGGACATGATGCCGCATCGTCTCCCCAAGGCTGCCTCGGCGACGTCTTTCGCGACGGCGTCCTGGATACCGCCGTGCGGCCGAACCAGATCTTAGCCGTCTCCCTTCCCTTCTCGCCGCTCGACCCCGCGGAACAGGCCGCCGTCGTCCGAACCGTCCGCGAGCAACTTCTAACCCCCTGCGGGCTCCGGACCCTCTCGCCCGCCGATCCGGCCTACCGACGCCGCTACCGGGGAAGCCCCGCCGAACGAGACGGCGCCTATCACCAGGGGACTGTATGGCCTTGGCTGCTGGGCGCATTCGGCGAAGCCGCCCTCCGCGTCGCCGATGACCCAGAGCAGGAAAAGGAAAACCTCCGGCAATACCTCCGGACGTTTCTCCGGCAACACTTGGTCGAGGCTGGGATCGGGAGTGTCTCCGAGGTCTTCGACGGGGACGCTCCTCACCGGCCGGGCGGCTGCATCGCCCAAGCATGGAGCGTCGCCGAATTGCTACGCCTTTACACGCTGCTGGAAGACCAGGAACATCCGGCTATTTTCCCCTATCCCAAACCATAACGAGGAGAAGGATCGGATCCCCGTTACCGCCGCAAAACGTTCATCCCCATCCGCAGGACCGGGGATATATTGGAGGGAGGAGGTTGTAAGCCATGCGTATCCTGATGTTCGGATGGGAATTTCCGCCCCGGATGAGCGGCGGTCTGGGCACGGCCTGCTACGGCATGACGGCGGCCCTGGCCGGCCTCGGCCACAGGATCACCTTCGTCCTGCCGCGGGACGGCGAGGCGGGCGCGGCCTCTTTTCTGGATCTTGTCTCCACCGCCGACATCCCTGTGTCCGACGCCGACCGGGACGACGGCACGGAGACGACTCTCCGGCGTCTGGCGCTCCGCCCCCTTCCCTCCCTTCTCCATCCCTACCTGGATGCGGGGCGCTACCGCGCCCTCTATCTCTCCGAAGGAACGAAATTTCCAAAAACAGCCGGCATTTACGGCCCAGACCTGATCGCCGAGGTGATTCGCTACGGTCGGGCCGGCGGCGTCCTCGCCCGCACCTCCACCTTTGACATTATCCACGCCCACGACTGGATGACCGTCCCCGCAGCACTCCTGGCCCGCCGGATCAGCGGCCGGCCGCTCATCCTCCATATCCACTCCCTCGAATACGACCGGAGCGGCGAAAACGCGAACGAAGAGATTTTCGCGATCGAACGGGAAGGCATGGAGAAGGCGGACCGGATCATCGCCGTCAGCCACCGGACGAAGCGGATGATTGTCGAGCGCTACGCGATTCCCCCGGAGAAAATTTCCGTCGTCTACAACGCCGTATCCAAGACGGAGGCCCGGCAGATCTACCACACAGAACGACAAGGGGAGAGGAAAATGGTCCTCTTTCTCGGCAGGATCACCTTCCAGAAAGGACCGGACTACTTCGTCGAGGCGGCGGCCCAGGTCCTCCATGTCCTGCCCGACGTGACCTTCGTGATGGCCGGCGCGGGCGACATGATGGGGAAGATGATCGAACGCGTAGCAGAGCTGGGGATCGGAGACCGTTTCCATTTCACCGGATTTCTCCAGGGCGAGGAGATCGAACGGATCTTCTCCCTGAGCGACCTCTATGTCATGCCGAGCGTCTCCGAACCGTTCGGCATCTCCCCGCTTGAGGCGATGTCGTATGATGTTCCGGTGATCCTCTCCCGCCAGTCGGGTGTTTCCGAGATCCTCCGACATGCGCTGAAGGTCGATTTCTGGGATGTCCGGGAGATGGCCGCCAAGATCATCGCCGTCCTGAAACACCCCGTCCTGGCCGACAAGTTGGCGGAGAAGGCCCGCGAAGAGCTCCGGAAGATCCGCTGGGAAACCGCCGCGGAGAAGATCGCAGCGATCTACCGGGAGACGGCCCCCGGCGCACCGGAACCGGAATTGCGGAACGCGGGGACATGATGCCGCATCGGATTTCCGTTCCGTAACGGGGACACGATGCGGCATCATGTCCCCTTGTAAAGATCGAAAGGAATACGAATGCCGAGCGTCTGTCTCTACTTTCAGGTCCACCAACCCTGCCGTCTTCGGAGGTACTCCTTCTTCGACGTGGGCCAAGTCCATGAATACGAGGACGAAACGGAGAACCGCCGGATACTGGACCGCGTCGCTGAGAAATGCTATCTTCCCGCCGGCGCCCTTCTGCTTCAGTTGATTGAGAAATACGGCGGCGCTTTCCGGGTTGCTTTTTCCTTGTCCGGCGTCGTCCTTGATCAGTTGGAAAGGAGCCGGCCGGATGTTCTGGAGAGCTTTCAATGTCTGGCCGCAACGGGATGCGTCGAGTTCCTGAACGAAACCGACAGCCATTCCCTGGCCTTCCTTTTCTCGCAGCGGGAGTTTCGGGCGCAGGTCTTCCGCCACCGGGAGCGGATCCGTTCCCTCTTCGGGCAGGTGGGTCGGACCTTCCGCCACACGGAGTTGATCTACAGCGACGCCCTCGCGGCAGCGGTGGAAAAGATGGGCTACCGGACGATCCTCGCCGAGGGGACCGAAAAAATCCTTGGCCGGAGGAGCCCCAACCTGGTATACCGACCGGCCGGATGCAAAAAACTGAAGCTCCTGCTGCGGAACTACCGCCTCTCGGACGATGTGGCCTTCCGCTTCTCCGACCGGAATTGGGCCGAGTATCCACTCACGGCGGCCAAATACGCCCACTGGCTCCACCGGATCCGACGGGAAGAGGCGGTCGTCAACCTCTTCATGGACTACGAGACCTTCGGCGAACACCAGTGGCGGGAGACGGGAATCTTCGAATTTCTGAGGGCGCTCCCCGGCGAAATACTTCGCCACCCCGACTTTCGCTTTCAGACACCCGCGGAAGCGGCTGCGGACCATGAGGCGGCCGGTGAAATCGCGAGCCCCGATTTCATCTCCTGGGCGGACGAGGAACGGGACACGACAGCCTGGCTGGGCAACGCCATGCAGAAGGAGGCCGCCAGCAAGCTTTACGCGCTCGAGGCCGCCGTCCGCAGGAGGAAGGACGAGGGGCTTCTCCGGATCTGGCGGATGCTCCAGACGTCCGACCACCTATACTACATGTGCACGAAATGGTTTTCCGACGGGGATGTTCACCGCTACTTCAACCCCTATGAGTCGCCCTATGAGGCCTACATCAACTACATGAACATTATCGATGATTTATCACAGCGGATCCAACAACAAAAAGGAGAAGAGTCATGACAGAGGCGCAGGAATACTATCTTTTTGAGGTCAGCTGGGAGGTCTGCAACAAGGTCGGCGGGATCTATACCGTGATCACGAGCAAACTCCCCGAGGCGACGAAGCTCTTCGACGAGCGTTATTTCGTCCTCGGTCCGGACCTCAAGACGAACCCCGATTTCGAGGAAACGGACGAAGAATGCTGGAACCGCGTCCGCGAGGGGGTGGCCATCAAGGAGATTCCCTGCCGCTTCGGCCGCTGGAAGGTCCCCGGCAGACCCAAGGCGATCCTCGTGGGCTTCGGCAAGAAATACGACAAGGACCAGCTCCTCTTCCGGATCTGGGAGGACTACGGCGTCGACTCCATCGCCGGGGGGTGGGATTATGTGGAGCCGGTCATGTTCAGCTATGCAGCCAGCGAGGTGATCGAGACCATTTACAACATCATCGTGCGTCCCCAGGGGCAGCGCGCCGTCGTCCAATTCCATGAATGGATGACGGGGGCGGGTCTCCTCGGTTTGAAGAAGCGGGTTCCGGAGATCGGCACCGTTTTCACCACGCACGCAACGATACTCGGCAGGACCCTCGCCTCCTCCGGAGTGGACATCTACACGGCGATGGATCACATCTCGCCGCAACGGGAGGCGAGCGCCCACAACATCACGGCCAAGTGCTCGCTGGAGACGGCTTCAGCCCGCGAAGCGGACTGCTTCACCACGGTGAGCGAGATCACCGCAACGGAAGCCAAGAACTTCCTCGGCCGGACACCGGATCTGATCACCCCGAACGGCCTCGACATGGAGAACATCCCCGATCTCGCGGCGGACCGCGTGCCCGCTCTCAATTCCCGGAATGAGCTCCTCGCCGCCGCCGGCCGTTTCCTCTCCAGGGACCTGCCCGCCGAGACCCGCATCATGGTCATCTCGGGGCGCGGCGAATTCCACAACAAAGGGATCGACCTCTTCCTTGCCGCCCTCGCCCGTCTGAACGTGGAGCTTGGGCCGGACCAGACCGTCCTCGCCTTTCTCTTCGTCCTGAGCGGCTATACCGACCTGATCCCCTGCCTCAAGAGCGACACCGTCAAACCCGATCCGGCGAATCCGCCCATCGCCACCCACCAGTTGCAAAACGCGGGCTTCGATCCCATCATCCAGGCCTGCGAGCGTCTCGGTCTCAAAAATTTTCCCCAGAATCCGGTTCAGGTCATCTTCGTCCCGGCGTATCTGAACGGTCACGACGGCTTTATCAACATGCCCTACTACGAGGCCCTCGCCGGATGCGACCTCGGGGTTTTCCCCTCCTACTACGAGCCCTGGGGGTACACCCCGCTCGAAAGCGCGGCCTACGCCGTACCGACGGTCACGACCGATCAGGCCGGTTTCGGCCTCTGGGCGCAGCAGGCTCCGGGCGAGTGCAACGGGATCATCATGCTCAAGCGCATGGGACAGCCCCCGGCAATCATCGCGGAAAACCTTCACGATATCTTCAGGGATTTCCTCATCCTGAATAAAGATGATCTGCAGTGCATGCGCGTCAACGCCCGCGCCGTGGCCAGTCGGGCAAACTGGAAGGATTTCTTTCGGAGCTATGCGGAGGCCTACGACCGCGCCCTGGCGGCCTCTCAAATCCGCGCGGAGAAGTTCGCCGGAGTGGACCTCAGGGCCGAACTGAAACACACCTTCTCCGGGGCGGTCTCCGTCTCACCGCACTTCCGGACCTTCACCGCGGTAGCCAACCTCCCCCCGAATATCTCCAGGCTTCGGGAGCTCGCCCACAACCTCTGGTGGGCATGGAACCCCCGCGCCCGGGAACTCTTCTCCGCACTGGACCCCAAACTCTGGGAGGGGATGAAAAACAATCCCGTCCAGATGCTGGAGACGGTCTCTTCCGAGCGGCTCCTGGAGGCCTCGGGAAACGACAGCTACATGAACCTGTACGGACAGATCTTCCAGCAGTTCGACAAATACATGGACGACAAGACGCCGTCTCCGCTGATCGGGCCGCCCAACGGCCTGAAATGGTCGTCGCCCGTCGCCTACTTCTCGACCGAATACGGTCTCCACGACTGCCTGCCCATCTACTCCGGCGGTCTCGGCACGCTCTCCGGAGATCACCTGAAAACGGCGAGCGATCTGAACATCCCCCTGGTCGGCGTCGGCCTCCTTTACAAGAACGGGTTTTTCAGGCAGGTGATCGACAAGAACGGCGCCCAGACGGCGGAGTATCCGGAGAACGATTTCTCCCGAATGCCGCTGGAGATCGTCCAGGATGACCGGGGGAACGCCGTGCAGATCTCCCTGGATCTGCCCGGACGAACGCTCTTCGCAAACATCTGGGAAGTCCATGTGGGGCGCGTCTCGCTTTACCTTTTGGACACCGACTCCCCTTGGAACACCCCCCAGGACCGGAAGATCACGGAACGTCTTTACTGCGCTGAACCACGAACACGGATCGAACAGGAAATCCTGCTGGGGATGGGGGGCATCCGGGTCCTCAAGAGGCTGGGGATCCGCCCCCGCGTCTATCACATCAACGAAGGGCACTCGGCCTTCCTGCTGTTCGAACGGATCGGCTCTCTGATGACGGAGGACGGGCTTTCCTTTGACGAGGCGAGCGAGCTCGTGCGAGGAAGCACCGTATTTACCACCCATACGCCAGTGGAGGCAGGAAACGAAAGGTTCAGCAAGGAGCTGATCGAACACTACTTCGCGAATTTTGTGAAGTGGACCGGGATCTCCTGGTCGCAGTTCTGGGAGCTGGGGCGCAAGGAGAGCGGCGAAGGAAAACCCTTCTTCATGACGATCCTGGCCCTGAAGATGGCCCACAAGAGCAACGCGGTGAGCCGCCTGCACGGGCAGGTCTCCCGGCGGATATGGCGGGATGTCTGGAAAGGCTTCGACGAAACGGATATCCCTATAACCCATGTCACCAACGGCGCCCATGTGCTCTCCTACATCGCCCCCCGGATGAAGTCCGTCCTGGACACTTTCCTCGGCATGGACTGGGAGCGACACATCACCGATTCCGACCGGTGGGCGCGCGTCCAGGACATCCCCGACACCGTCCTGTGGCGGACGCGTTACGAACTCCGGCAGAAATTGATCGACTTCCTCCGGGACGACCTCTCCAGAAACTGGATGAAGTATGGCTATTCGAAAATCTGGCAGGAGGAGCTCTTCGCGAAGATCAACCCGGCGGCCCTGACGATCGGTTTCGCCCGGCGGTTCGCCCCCTACAAGCGGGCGGACATGATCCTCTCCGACCTCGACCGTCTGGACCGGATCTTGAACCACCCCAGCCGTCCCGTTCATATCGTCTTTTCCGGCAAGGCCCACCCCAACGACGAAATGGGAAAGGATATGATCAAAAAGGTCATCAGCGTCTGCAAGGACAAGCGTTTCCGGGGAAAGATCTTCTTCGTCGAGGGGTACGACATCCGAATCGCCCGTCACCTCGTCCAGGGGGTCGACGTCTGGCTGAACACCCCCCGCCGACCGCTGGAGGCGAGCGGCACCAGCGGTGAGAAGGCGGTCGCCAACGGCGTCCTCAACCTCAGCATCTCCGACGGGTGGTGGGTCGAGGGGTATGACGGCACAAACGGCTGGACTATCGGACCTGTCGTCAAGGGCTACGCCGAAGAGACCGCAAACGCCGACGAGGAGGACAGCCAGTCCCTCTACGCTCTCCTTGAAAACAGCGTCATTCCGCTATATTATGACCGCGAGATGTCCGGGCTTCCTCAAAAGTGGATTGCGATGATCAAGCGGTCGATGCAGACCCTGATCCCAAGGTTCAACACAGACCGGATGCTGATTGATTACTACCGCGACCTCTACCTCCCCACGGCAAGGCGGGAACACGAGCTCTATGCAGACGGCTACCGGATGGCCCGGGAGCTGGCCGACTGGAAGCGGAAGCTCCCCATGCGCTTCTCCTCACTGCGGCTTCTCGAGGTCAGAATCGAGGGGATCCGGGGCGACACGATTCTTGTCGAGCGGCCGCTGGATGTTTCCGTCCGGATCGATCCGGGAAAGCTGGAACCGGAGGAGCTCCTTGTGGAACTGGTCATCGGACAGAAGGACGGCAGCGGCTTCGTCGAACCGCCGGAGTGCGTCTCCCTCCGACCGAACGGGAAGGATGCGGACGGAACGCTCACGTTCTTTGTCTCCTACACGGTCCGAAAAAACGGCGCCTACTCTTACGGCATCCGGGTCCTCCCATACCACCCCCACCTCGCCGCCAAGCAGGAGACGGGGCTGGTGTACTGGGGGTAGGCGTTTGGCTGAAGGAATTGAAGGAGAGGGTAATCGGAAGAAACCGGTCTCATCGACTCAAAAGATTGGAAAACACATGTCTAAATTACCGGAATGGCTCGAAGATCTATTTTGCAGAGCGGATATCCGCATCAATGGCAGGCGCCCCTGGGATCTGCAATGCCACGATGAAGCCGCCTACGATCGTATCGCCGGCGATGTTTCGCTCGGACTTGGGGAATCCTACATGGATGGCATGTGGGACTGCGAGGCCCTGGACCAGTTCTTCGACCGGGCACTTTCCGCCCATCACGACAAGAAAGTCCCCCCCAGCCCTGCCTTGCTCATCGGTATAGCCAAAGCGAGGCTTCTCAACCGGCAGAACAAGCACCGCTCGATCGAGGTCGCCAAGGTCCACTACGACATCGGCAATGCATTCTACGAAGCCATGCTCGATCCCTACATGCAATACACATGCGCCTACTGGAACGGGGCCGCCCAGGGCCTTGCCTCTGCCCAGGAAGCCAAGCTCGACCTTATCTGCCGGAAACTGGCCCTCGCACCCGGCGAAAAGATCCTGGAGCTCGGATGCGGGTGGGGTGGTTTCGCGCGCTATGCGGTGGAACATTATGGCGTAGAGGTGATTGCATACAACATTTCCGCCGCGCAGGTCGAATGGGCTCGGGCCAAGTGCAAAGGCCTCCCTGTGGAATTCCGCCTCCAGGACTACCGGGAAGCGACGGGCGCCTTCGACAAGGTAGCCGCGATTGGCCTGTGTGAGCATGTAGGCTACAAGAACTACCGGAGTTTTCTCGAACTCGCCCACCGCTGCCTCAAACCGGGAGGGATTTTCCTTCTGCACACCATCGGCAGAAACCATTCCGTCCATCACCTGGATGCCTGGATGGACCGCTACATATTCCCGGGCGGCATGCTGCCTTCGGCCGCACAACTTGGTGAAGCCATGGATGACCTCTTTGTCCTGGAAGACTGGCACAGCTTCGGCACCGACTATGACCGCACCCTGATGGCCTGGCATGCAAACTTCGAGAAATCCTGGCCACGCTTCTCCGCGGAATACGGTGAACGTTTCTACCGCATGTGGCGGTATTACCTCCTCTCGTGTGCAGGCGGATTTCGCAGCCGTCAAATCCAGATCTGGCAGTTGGTGCTCTCGAAGGATGGAATCCGCGGCGGATGGAAAGGCATCCGTTGATGGACCGGAATCGCTCGGACCTCTTCGATAGCTGGGAATCCTATCACAAGACCTGCCGGGAGCTATCCAATGCCATGGCCAGCCGGCCAGGCAGCCAGGTCCGCCTGGCGAAGAATACCTCGAACCTGTTCCGTACCCGCAAGGAAGCTGCAGCCAAAAGACTCGACGTCCGACGCCTTCACCGGGTGATCGAGATCGATCCGGCAGACCGAACCGCCGAGGTGGAAGGGATGACCACCTTCGAGGATTTTACCGACGCGACTCTCCTGAAAGGCCTGCGTCCACCGGTTGTTCCGGAGCTGAAGACCATCACCGTCGGCGGTGCGGTCTCAGGGATTGGCATCGAAGCGTCCTCCTTCCGGCATGGGCTCGTTCACGAGATGGTCGAGGAAATGGAAATCCTCTGCGGCGATGGAACCATCCGTATCTGCCGCCCCGACAACGAGAACGCGGACCTCTTCCATGCCATCCCGAATTCCTACGGATCCCTCGGCTACATTCTTCGCCTGCGTGTGAAGCTCCTGCCTGCGAGTCCATTTGTCAAGCTAATCCACCAACGCTTCTCCGATCGCACGCAATTTCTGTCTACGATGGAAGCAGCCTGCGGACAGAGTCCTCATGCACCGGACTTTGTCGAGGGAGTCGCCTTCACACTCGACGACTACGTGCTCACCACAGCAAGACTCACCCATGATCGCGGCCCGGTCAGTGATTACAAGGGCATGCAAATCTACTACCAATCTCTGCGGAGTCGCAGTGAGGATCTCATGACCATGCGGGACTTCCTATGGCGATGGGATCCGGACTGGTTCTGGTGTTCGCGGAGCTTTGGCATGCAAAATCCCATGCTGCGCCGTCTGCTTGGACGCTGGATGCTGCGTTCCAGCTCCTACTGGAAAATCCAATCCCTGTACCGAAGATGGAAGTTTGAGGAACGAATACATGTGATGCGCAAAATCCTGCACTTGCCTGTCGAACTATTCGAACAGGTGATCCAGGATGTCGAGATCCCCATCGGGAAATCGCTGGAATTCATCGAATTCTATTTTCGCGAGATCGACATCCGACCTTGCTGGATCTGCCCGGTGCGCCCACTTGACGCCGCCAGGAGCTGGACTCTCTATGCGATGGAACCAGGCGCACTCTACCTGAACTTCGGGTTCTGGGGAAGTGTCCGAACCTCTTCAGACAAGGCCGCAGGGCATTTCAACCGCCGAATCGAAAGCATCGTGAATGGGCTTGGTGGCCGCAAGTCGCTCTATTCGACATCCTTCTTCACGGAAGACGAATTCTGGCGTATTTACAACGGGATTGCATACAAGAAACTCAAGTCGAAATTCGATCCGCAGGGCGCCTTCCGCAGTCTGTTTCAGAAGGCGGTTCTTGGGCATTGACAGGCTACGAACGGACGAAGCTGACACCTGCTGAAGCGCGGGGCTGCGCAAGTTTCGTGATTGCCGATTTCGGTATGATATTGCCTGCCTCAATGGTTTTTTAAGCAGTTGTAATTGGTCGCCATCATATATTGATGGAAGCGATCTGCTCTGAGAAGAAAGGTTTCTAGCTTGGCGGTGATCAGCTGCGGGAACGGTGAGCCGTCGCTCTCTATGGCTAAAAACGGCAGATCGTCGATCTCTGTCAGGACGGCCTGCAACGCCTTGTTTGTCGGATCGGTCGCCAGTTTCTTCCCTGCCGTCATAATTTCGCCGAGAATGGCCTCCGAAATGCGATTCGGCATGCAACCGAATGGCCCGATGGCAATGACCCCGCAGGAGTGAGTGACGACTTCTGAGAGGGCGCCCCCTACCGTGAGGATGGCCTCGCCGGGAAGGGCGAGCGAAATATACGGACTGGCATTTTTGATGATGCCGGCGATATCAAGCGCTTCGGCATGAACAAGCCCGGACCTGGAGAGTATCGACTTTATCCGTTTCTCGTAATGTCTCTGGAAGAGATTGCGGATCTTGAGCTTGAATTTCTGAGCAATCGTCAAATGATCCTGATTGAACCCCCGATCCGTAAGGTAATGGCAATAGTAAACCCACTCGGACACCGGTGCACAGACGGTGGCAAATCCTTTCTCGGCGAGGTATTCCGTCAGATACTGGCGGGAGAGGGCATCTCGGCGAACAAATATTTCACCGGTCAGCGTGATCACGGCCACACTGTGCACTGAACGCTTCAGCGGTATGGCGCTCAGGCGGTCGGCGCACTCGGACAGCTGTGCTGTCAGAATATCAAAGTTTCCCTTCTCCAGGGCTAGAAGAATCTTCCGCCATTCATCAGAGTAGATGGCTCCGGCGGCAATGGGATCGACGCTGTTTGCAAGAAGCATCGAACGGATGTCCTCCATGACATCGGAAACAACCACCGCCCACCAGGCATGACGTTCGAAATGCTTGTCCATGCCCGAATAGGAATTATCCGAGGACAGCGAAAGCAGCGCCACATCAGGTATTCCCAGTCTCCGGATCAAGTCCTCCATGTAAACTGCGTACTGGCCGAAGCGGCAGGGACCGGCGCCGGTCGGCATGAAGTAAACCAGAATCTCGCCCTTACGTCTGCCGTTGTTGATGTAGCTCAACAGGGTTCCGGTGGTCAGGATCAACGGCAAGCATTCCTTGCCGGAGGTGTTTGCCCGACCGAGTTTGAGGATGGCTTTGTCGTTTTCTCGCAGAGCCCTGGCATTACACCCGCACCCCCTTAAAGTCGCGGCAAACGCCTCTGTTCCGAACTTTCCCATCGAAGGGATGAGTATTTCCACCCGCGGGTCGGTCAGGGCCAATGTCTTTCCCGACGACGTGACGACTCTGGTCGAGCCGTTTTCGAGAATCACCCGGGCGGGGTTGAACGTGCGCTGTCGCGGTGAGATCAGCCGCCTTGCCATCAGCTGACGGTAGCTCCGGACGATATCAAGAAAAGCCTCCACCCTGGTCTCGATGCCGGCATCGGCGGTGTGGCTGTCAAGCTCCAAGGTAAGGGAGGGCTTACGTCCCATGATATCGCGGAAGTAGCTGATGATAAAAGAATCCGGTCCGCAGGAAAAATTGGTGATATAGGCGCCGAAGAGCTGAGGGTGCTTTTCCACAAAACATGCAGCCTTAAGTATAAGATCTCCCATGCCCCAGTACATGTATCTTTTTGAGCGCTCCTGTTCCAGATCGAGGAAATCGATGGGAATCACGTGAATTCCCCGGGTGGCGAATTTGTGAGGGATACCCATATGAGCTTCCCCGGCAAACCCGTTGTACGGTCGCGCGAAGATGACAACCCCAAATTTATCCGGATCCGATTCGAGCTCGGAAAGCATTCGCCTTCCCGTGTCTTTCATATTTAAGAAACAGTCTCGCTGCTTCTGCAGGGCAATGGCGAAGGCCTCTCGCGCCGCCCGGCGGCCGACTCCCATATGGCGCGCTGTTTCTATTAAAGGTTCTTCAGCGCTCTCAATCCCGCCGGATAAGTCTAAGAGCGGCGTTAAGAGTCGGGCGCCTCTACCGATGAGTTGACCAAGTTTTCCGCTAAAGGCGGTCTGAAGGTAGAACGTCTCCCCCTGCACCAGGGGGCATACCTGGGACTGGGAACTGCTGCCTTCATTCTGGCCTGGAATGGCTTTGAAGTGGGGCAGAAACAGAAAATCCGGGGGATTTTCACTCTCAAGGAGCGAACAGATGAACCCGTGAGCCAGTTCTACCGGGTAACAGAAAGGCGCGCCGCACTGATCAATGCCTTCCTGACTGGGGTGATCGGGCAGAACGACGTCAAAACCCAGTTCGTTGAAAAAATTGGAGTATAGCGGATAATAGGTGTTGACGAGAAAGCTGCGGTTGAGCCCCACCCGGCCTTTATAGGATCGAACTTTCTCCTTATCCGGCGGTGCGCCATATGTTTGAAAGATAAGCTTCTGGCGGATCCGCACCAGATCGAGTTTCTCCGTGTCGTAGTGCACGTTCCGGCGGATGTTGTAATAGCGATTGCAGGCGCCTCCGAACGGGTATTTTTGTCCCTCCACCTGGATGACGGCGATCGGGCACCGCCGATCGCATTTTTCCTTCCCGCCCCGGCAGGTGAATGTCTTTCCGTAAGCGACCTCCCGTCGGGCAAGGGTTTCGAGATCGAAGGGCTTCGCCGCCATGAGACCCTCTTCAATCCGTTTCTGGACTTCCAGGGCGACGCCAAACGCGCCCATCAACCCCGGTTCCGGGGGGACGATAATCGGTTTGCCGATCAACGCCTCCATCGCCAGCGGTACCGCGCTGTTATAGCATACTCCGCCTTGCATGAAGATTTTTTCCCCGACCGGCCGGTTGCCTTTGACGCGGTTGGAGTAGTTCATGCAGATCGAGTATACCAGTCCGGAAGCGATGTCCTCGCGGGCCACCCCTTCATGGATCGCGTTCTTGATATCCGAGCCGATAAAGGCAGCGCACTGGTCGTTGAAGTTGGGCGGATGCTTCCCTCGGAAGGCCGTCTCAGCAATATCATCCATTTTCAACCCCAACGTCTCGTGGGCCGATTCTTCCAGGAATGAGCCGGTGCCCGCCGAACACGCTTCGTTCATGGCGTAGTCGGAGGGGACAGAATTGATGATATAGGTGTATTTGGCGTCCTGGCCGCCGATTTCAAAAATGGTGTCCACCTGGGGATCAAAATAGACGGCGGCCGTGGCGTGGGCAACGATCTCGTTGATGACCCCTTCCGTGAGGGCATGCAGCCCCGCAATCTGCCTGCCCGAGCCGCAGACGCCCAAGCCTTCGATGCGGATCGCTTGCGGATCGACCTTCTGCCGGACCTGCTCGAAAAGCGAGCGATAGCATTGGCGGGAGGCGCCCACCGGATCTCCGTTGGTGCGCAAATATACGGAAGCCAAAAGTGCATGGTCCGCTCGGCGTACGAGCACAGCCTTTGTGGTGGTGGAGCCGACATCGAGACCCAGAACGCAGGCATCCCCAGGCCGGATGGTATCCCGTTCCATCGTTTTGAACTCAACCTGGCCGGCGAAATCAGTCAGCGGCGGCAGGCTGTCGAAGGAGGTTGCTCTCGTGATAAAGAGCTCGGCAAACCCTGGAAAAGGAGCGGTTTCATGGGACAGACCCCATAGGGCAGCCCCCAGGGCTTCCAGATAGGATGCCGTCTCCGGCACGACCAGGCCGGGGATCTCCCGGCGGAGATATTCGATCATCATGCGGTTCTGGGCCGCACCGCCGATGATCATGATGTTGCGCCGCTCCACCTTTTTCAACAGCTCCAGGATCTTGTCGGCCATCATTTTACACAGGCCGGCGGTCACCTGCGGCTTGGGAATACCCTTGTTGGTGGCATGGGTGCAGTCCGACTTGCAAAACACCGAGCAGCGGCCCGACACGTGATATGGTGTCTCCACTCCCGCCCATTGCGCAGCCTCCTCCAAGCTCACATTCATGCGGCGCAACTGCTGCAAAAAAAACTCGCCAGTCCCGGAGGCGCACTTGTTGCCGGTGACCACGTTTGTGATGCGTCCCGACCGATTCAGCACATACACCATGAAAGTTTCGCCGCCGGCGGATACGATGGCCGGGCAGTCGATATCGGGTGGCTTAACGAAGGCGTAGGCACACTCCACCGCCTCCGGTTCCGGGATGGACGTTAAATTGACGAACCGTCGGAACTTGCGGCCGGTGGCGGCAATCCGATCGAAGGACTGTATATCCACGCCTTTGAGAGCCTGAACCAGGCAGCGTTTGGGATCACCCTCATGAGCCTGAAGGGAATGGGCACTAATGTGTGGTGAAAGCACCCGATTGCCTTCCAGTTCCTGCTCCACTTGAACGAGAGAAACAGTCGATGCCCCTAAGCACAGACCAAGCGACTTCAGTTTGACGGCCATGGATAACACCTTTTGCCAGAGCGGGCACTTAAAAAACTGTCTTAGATAAATTCTATCAGAAATTTGTTCCTTACGGGAAGTTTTATTGTCTCGGCAGCTGATGAGATTTTTGATTGGTAATCGTTACACGCAGGCGAGATCAAGGGCGTAAACCCTCTTCCCGAATTCGTTAATTGACAGATTGTGATAAGTATTGCTAAAAGAGCGCATGATTACAACCTGCAATGGTTTATTATTTGAAGACCGCTCATGAATACGGTAAAAAAACATCAGCCTTTAGCATCAAGAGAAAACCTTTTACCTGAGTTAAGGGTGGGCGAGTCTTCCCCTTCCATCTGTCATCCTGCCATGCCTATGGTCGCCATGCGTTTGTGTATCGTTTGGGCTTGTTCGATCATCTCTTCGACGATATCCTTGACCGGCATGATTTTCCTGGGGATGCCGATCGCCTGCGAAACGGAAATCGTCCCCGCGTTCAAATCGCCGGTCTTGTACATCTTCCTCGCCGCTTCGCCGGAGACGTAGGGAAGTATCTCCTGCAGCGTGCCCCCTCTCTTTTCAATTTCAAGGGTCTTCCTGGCCGGTTCGTTCATCCACACGCGATGCGTGAAACCGACCGTGAACATGATCAGGTCGGTGCTGAGCTCGTCGGCATCGCAAAGCGCATTCTTCAGATTCCGGTGAATCGGGCATTCCTCGGAAAGAACGAAACGCGAGCCGACAATGGCCGCTTCCGCGCCGAGCGAGAGCACGGCGTAGAGCCCGCGCCCGTCGGCCACGCCTCCTCCGCCGATCACCGGAATCTTGACCGCGTCGATCACCGACGGCACCAGCACCAACGTCGTGATGTTCAATATCCCTGTCGCCCCGCCGTTTTCATAGCCGACCACCGTCACGGCGTCCGCGCCGAGCGACGCCACCTTCCTGGCATAACGGACGCCGACGCATTTGTGAATCCAGGTCATGCCATATTCCTTGAACAGCGCCACCAGCCCTTCCGGCGCCTGGTGACCCGAAGTTTCGACGATTCTGACCCTCTCGGCGGCGAGCACGTCGAGAAACACGCGGTTGTCGGGCGGCATCAGTTGCGGGAAAAGATTGATGTTTACGGCGAACGGCTTGTCGGTCAGCTCCCGGGTCTTTCGGATCTCCAGGCGAAGTTTCTCCGGGTCCTTAAAGATTGCGGATGCGACAATGCCGAGGGCGCCGGCGTTGGAAATCGCGGCCACGAAAGGCGCCAGCGAAAGGTCCATCATGGTGCCGCCGATGATCGGATATTTTATCCCCAGCAACTCGGTTATCCTGGTCTTGAACATGGCCATTCCTATCCATGAAAGGTTTGAAATCTTTTCGGAGAACCTCCGAGACGCTCAAAGCTTGTCCTGAGCGCAATCGAAAGGACTTGCCTCTTAGCACCTGTGAAAAAATTTACCGTCTGTTTGATGCGAACTTGCTTTGGGCGGGCGGGAGTATATGAAAACGATGAATATGCGTCAAGACAATTCAAGCATCGTCCCGCCCTCCCGTTCCCCCCCAGACAAAAGGTTCCTCCCGGTCGAAATCCGGGTTTAGCGCCCGGTCGTCGACCTCCTGTGTGTAGAGCTCCTCGAAACCGAGGTCGAGCGCGGCATTGACCACATGTTCATACTCGTCCCGCGTCACCCGGCGACCGAGGAGGGGGTGCCGCCTTACGGCCGGGATCGGCGTGTACTGGGACATCAGACTCAAGGGGATGAACGGGGAAACATCCCGGATCATCTCCAGGGCGGCCAGGCTGTTGTCCGTCCTCCCCGGCAGGACGAGGTGGCGGACGAGGATCCCCCGCCGGGCGACGCCGTCCTCCATATCGAGGACGTCGCCGACCTGACGGACCATCTCCCGGAGGGAGGCCAGGGCATGGCGCGGGTAGTCCGGCACCCCGGAGAAGCTCTTCCCCGCCTCATCCAGCCCGTATTTGAAATCGGGCAGATAGATATCGACCATCCCGTCGAGGAGACGGACGATCTTCGCACGTTCGTACCCGCCGCCGTTGAAGACAAGGGGGAGGCGAAGCCCCCGCCCGCGGGCAATGAGAAACGCCTCCATGATCCCCGGCAGATGGGGGGTTGGAGTGACCGGCTCGACGTTGTGGCAACCCAGCGCCTGGAGCTCCAGCATGATCCCGGCAAGTTCCTCGACGGTGACCGGCCGGCCCGTAGGAGCGTGGCTGATCTGATAATTCTGGCAATAGACGCACTTTACATTACAGGAGGAGAAAAAGATCGTTCCCGCCCCACGGCTTCCGGAGAGCGGCGGCTCCTCTCCGTGGTGGGGAATCGCCGAGCTGATGACCATTCCCGCCGCGAGGCGGCAGAACCCCTTTTCGCCGGCGATCCGGTCTACCCGGCACATCCGCGGGCAGAGGACGCAGCGCTTCAGGCTCTTCTTCAGCCATTCGACACGTCGGGCAATTTCCGCGTTCTGCATGCAAAAACCCCTTCCGACAAAGAAGCTTTCCGGTGCGAAGCCTTCAAAGCCTTTCCACCACATCCTGCAGCCGGCCGCCGGCGATCAACTCCAGGAATTCCTCGCCGAGCGACTCCGACAGCGCCACCGTCCGCCGCCAGTTCGCGATTCGCGTCGCCGAATCGTCGATGAAGGTCTTAAAATCGCCGCGGTCCGGGATTCGGCCGTCCGGCAGACTTTCGACGAAATCCTCCGACGGATAGACCATCACGACCGAATCGAGGAACCCTTCCGGCGGGCGGCGCCTTTTGAGCCCCTTGTCCATCCAGCCGGGGATGATCCGCTCCTGGTGGTGAAAAAAGAGGGTCAGCCCGCCACTTCGCGTCCGGTAATCCTGGTTGATGTGATAGTCGATCAGCCCACCGTCCCGGTAGACGCCGTCAGGGGCGCCGAAGATGTCCCGCACTCCGGCGACGGCGATGGGTATCGCACCGGAGGCGACCACGGCGGCCTTGAAATTGACCTCGCTCAGCGGGAAAAAACGGCCGCGGAACCCCTTCCGCAGGCAGAAGTCGGGCGGCTGGACGCCATAATAGAAGACGACACGCTCGGCAAAGCGGTACACCAGCGAAGGATGAATGGCGTTGGCCAGAAAGCCGAGGATGAAACCGGCCTTCTGCATCCAGGGCCGATCGGAGGCGGTAAGATGTTTCGCACGGGAGGTGAGGATCGCCAGGCGGTACCGCTTGCTGGCCAGCGCGAATGGAAGGGCATCGTCGGCGATATAGCTGTCGATGATCGCATTCAAGGACTGGAGGATCGTCTCCGGGGAGTCCTTCCGCCCGTAGGTGGCGCTGATGTACGCCTCCATCAGCGCGCGGTAGCTCTGCTCCGCCTCCGGCTGGAGCAAAGCCGCGAAACGCCAGGCCCCGGCGGAGGCGCCGACCAGCCAGACCGGCCAGCAATTCCCGAGGGCGCCCTCCCGAATCAGGGTCAGATCAAAACCGCTTGCAACCAGCCAGCGGGGTCCGCCGGCCGGTCCGAAATAGGTCGCGATCCGGTCCAAGTTGAAACCGCCGGCACGGATAAGTTCATAGGCCCGCTTTCCCGCCCGGACGCGAATATTTTCCCTGCCCATTCTTCCTCTTCTTCCTCCGGCGGATCGTCCTCCGCACGCAACCCTTTCGCCGAAAGATGCCGTGCCTCGGGGTTTTCATCCGTGCAACCGGCCTGTGGTAAACGCGCAAATCGTCTTGACACGACCCGATGCGTCTTGTACATTGTCGTCGCTTGTCTTCCGGCAGATGGGCGGTTCTTATACGATTACCGACGGAATTGTCAACGCCTAATGTCGATCGCGCGCGGCGCCGGTTGCGGCGTGTGCGTCCGAAGCTCACACGGGAATGGAAATCATGACGGAGATCGCATCACAGATGACGGAGATGGGCCGGCAGGCCAGACGGGCATCCGCCGTCCTCGCCCGGACCTCCTCCGCTGTCAAGAACCGGGCGCTCGCCGCGATGGCGGACGCCCTCGTACGGAACGGGGATCTGCTGATCCGGGAAAATGGAAAGGACCTTGCGCACGCCCGTGGAATCGGCCTCTCGCAGGCGATGATCGACCGGCTGACGCTTACGGAGTCGATCATCGCGGGGATCGCCAACGGACTCACCGAGGTGGCCTCCCTGCCCGATCCGGTCGGCAAGATCACCTCCATGTGGCGGCGGCCGAACGGCCTCCTCGTCGGCCGGATGCGCATCCCCCTCGGGGTGATCGGCATCATCTACGAATCCCGCCCGAACGTCACGGCGGACGCGGCTGCCCTCTGTCTGAAGTCGGGCAACGCCTGCATCCTTCGCGGCGGCTCGGAGGCAATCCACTCAAACCTCGCCATAGCCAACATTCTCCAGGAGGTTCTCCGGGACCTTGCTCTCCCGGAGACGGCGATTCAGGTCGTTGCGATAACCGACCGGGAAGCGGTCTACGAGATGCTCCAACTGGAGGAGTTCATCGACGTGATCATCCCGCGCGGCGGAGAGGAACTGATCCGCGCCGTGGTCCGGGATTCAAGGATCCCGGTGATCAAACACTACAAGGGGGTCTGCCATGTCTTCGTCGACGAAGGGGCGGATCTCGACATGGCCGTCCGGATCTGCATGAATGCCAAAACGCAACGTCCGGGCGTCTGCAACGCGATGGAGACACTCCTCGTCCATGAGGCCGTCGCCGGGACGTTCCTGCCGCTCGCGGCCGGAAAGCTCCGGGAGGCCGGCGTTACGATCCGCGGCTGCGAGAAAACCAAGGCGATCCTGCCGGAGGCGGAGGCGGCGACCGAGGAGGACTGGTACCGGGAATACCTTGACCTGATCCTTGCGGTCCGCGTGGTCCACGACCTCGACGAGGCGATCGCCCACATCGAGAAGTACGGCTCCCTCCACACCGAGGCGATCGTCACCGAGAATTACGGCAGGGCGCAGCGCTTTCTCCAGGAGGTGAACTCCTCCACGGTTCTCGTCAACGCCTCCACGCGCTTCAACGACGGCTTCGAGCTGGGGCTGGGGGCGGAAATCGGCATCAGCACGACCAAGCTCCACGCCTTCGGACCCATGGGGCTGGAAGAGCTGACCACAACCAAATTCATCGTTTACGGAAACGGGCAGGTGAGAACATGAAATGGGGATTGTTCGGGGGTACGTTTGATCCGATCCATATCGGGCATCTGCGGTGCGCTTCAGAGATGCTGGAGATTTTCGATCTGAACCGGATCATCTTCGTTCCGGCGTCGCGGCCGCCGCACAAACTCAACGCCGCAATAACTCCCTTCTTCCACCGCGAGCAGATGATCCGCCTCGCCATCGAGGGGAACCAGGCCTTCTCCTTCTCCGATGTGGAAAACCGGCGCGAGGTCACCTCCTACTCCGTGGAGACGGTGGAGTACGTCCTGGACCAATACCGGCTCGAAAACCTCGAACTCTACTTCATCCTCGGTCAGGACGCCTTCCACGCGATCCGGACCTGGAAGGACTGGGAGCGCCTGCTTTTGCTGTGCAACTTCGCCGTCATGACCCGGCCGGGCTACGACAATCAGGGTCTGGAGACGATTCTTGGCCCGGAATTCGCCTCCCGATTTGCGTATGATGAAAGCATCCGGGGATTCCGCGGACCGACGGGGCACATGATCTACTTCCGCGAGGTCACCTTCCTCGACATCGCCTCCAGCAACATCCGGAAGCGGGCCAAAGAGGAAAAGGACATCCGCTACCTGGTCACGGACGAGGTCCGCCACTATATCGTGAAAAACTCCCTCTACCGAGGGACAGCACCCT